>Ga0315289_10002388_pt1 | contig 28788 bp, 12 predicted proteins | sample YL17G11_40_MG_FD_203452 | JGI IMG/M metagenome (GOLD analysis project Ga0315289, IMG submission 203452) | Sediment microbial communities from Yellowstone Lake, YNP, Wyoming, USA - YL17G11_40 | ecosystem: Environmental > Aquatic > Freshwater > Lake > Sediment | place: USA: Wyoming | collected... | reverse complement strand
ACTGTGGGAGCTGCCTGCGGCGATGGCGGTGTAGTTATTTCCTTCCGGCGGGGTTGCCTGACCATAATCATTCAACCCCCAGCCGACGATAGAGCCGTCTGATTTGAGGGCAAGACTGTATGAGTAGTCTGCGGCGATGGCGATGAAGTTGTTTCCAGGCGGGGGAGCTGGTCCCGCTCCCCAGCCGACGATAGAGCCATCGGATTTGAGGGCAAGACTGTGGGCGTAGCCTGCGGCGATGGCGGTGTAGTCGTTTCCTGCAGGCGGGGCTGCCCGACCATCACCATTATACCCCCAGCCGACGATAGAGCCATCTGATTTGAGGGCAAGGCTGTGGGCGCTGCCTGCGGCGATGGCGACGTAGTCGTTTCCATCTGGGGGAGTTGCCTGACCAAGATTATTCTCCCCCCAGCCGACGATAGAGCCATCGGATTTCAGGGCAAGACTGTGATTGCTGCCTGCGGAGATAGCGACGAAGTTGTTTCCAGCCGGCGGGGCTGCCTGACCATCACCATTATACCCCCAGCCGACGATAGAACCGTCTGATTTGAGGGCAAGACTGTATTCGAAGCCTGCGGCGATGGCGACATAGTCGTTTCCGGCAGGTGGGCTTGCCTGACCAGAATCATTAAGCCCCCAGCCGACCAGCGAGCCGGCAAAGATGGTCTGCCCAACGGACTTCAGAACGACTGGACGCGTCGTATCACCGCTCCCATTCGTCGTATTAGTGAAGCTGACCGTATCAGAGTAATTACCAACCACCAGGCTATTTGCGTCAGCGTTTATAGACACCGTTACCGTGGTGCTGGCGCCGCCTGTAAGTGTTCCGCCTGCCTGGTCAAGACTAACCCAGCCTTGTGTCTTGCCTGCTGTCCAGTCCAGCGATTGCACACCTGTGTTGGTGAGTGTATAAACCTTACTGCCGGGGCTGAACGGCCCACCCTGAACGCCGGAGGAGCTTAACCCATCTGAAGGTGTAACCAACAGAGCCGCGGGAGTTAAAAAGATAGCAAGACTATGTATACTGCCTGCTGCGATGGCTGTAAAGTTGTTGCCTTCAGGGACATTGCACTGACCATAACCGTTACTGCCCCAGGCAACCAGTGAGCCATCTGATTTCAGGGCAAGACTGTGGCTACCACCTGCGGCAATGGCGACAAAATCATTGCCTTCAGGGACATTGCATTGACCAACACTGTTATCGCCCCAGGCGACCAGCGAGCCATCAGATTTGAGGGCCAGACTGTACACACCACCTGTGGCAATCGCAATAAAGTTATTGCCTTCAGGGACATTGCACTGACCCCAATAGTTATCACCCCAGGCGACCAGCGAGCCATCGGACTTCAGGGCAAGGCTGTGCCAACCGCCTGTGGCGGCTGCGGCAATGGCGACAAAATTATTGCCAGCGGGGACATCGCACTGACCAGAACCGTTACTGCCCCAAGCGGCTAATGAGCCGTCGGATTTGAGAGCAAGACTGTGCCAACCGCCTGCAGCAATGGTGACAAAATTATTGCCTTCAGGGACATTGCACTGACCGGAATCGTTATTGCCCCAGGCAATCAGCGAGCCATCGGATTTCAGGGCCAGACTGTATTGATAGCCTGCGGCAATAGCCACAAAGTTATTGCCAGTAGGAACATTGCACTGACCAGAACCGTTATCACCCCAGGCAACAAGCGAGCCATCAGATTTCAGAGCCAAATTGTGACGTCTACCTGCGTCGATGACAGTAAAGTTGTTGCCGATGGGAACATTGCACTGGCCAAAACTATTATTGCCCCAGGCGGCCAGCGAGCCTACAAAGACTTGCCCAACGGAGAGAGCGACTAACCGTGTCGTATCGCCATTCCCATTGGTTGTATTAGTGAAGCTGACTGTATCAGAGTAATTACCGACCCCCAGGCTATTTGCGTCAGCGTTTATCGACACCGTTACTGTAATACTGGCGCCACCTGCGAGTGTCCCGCCTGTCTGGTCAAGAGTAACCCAGCTTTGCGTCTTGCCTGCTGTCCAGGCCAGCGATTGCCCTCCTGTGTTGGTGAGTGTATAAGTCTCACTACCGGGGCTGAACGGCCCACCCTGAATGCCGAAGGAACTCAACCCATATGAAGGTGTAGCTGATAGGACTGCAGGGGCAATGACACCCAGACTAACTGACCGTGTCGTATTGCCACTCCCGTTAGTTGTATTGGTGAAGCTTACCGTATCAGAATAGTTACCAGGCGATAAGCTATTTGCATTAGAGTTTATCGATACCGTTACCGTGGTGCTGGCGCCGCCTGCGAGTGTGCCGCTCGTCTGGTCAAGACTAACCCAGCTTTGTGTCTTGCCTGCTGTCCAAGCCAGCGATTGGGCACCTGTGTTGATGAGTGTATAGACCTTGCTGCCGGGGCTGAACGGCCCACCCTGAACGCCGAAGGAGCTTAATCCATCTGGCGGTATAACCAATAGAACAGCAGGTGCAATGACACTCAGACTAACTGACCGCGTCGTATTGCCATTGCCATTCGTTGTATTAGTGAAGCTGACCATATCAAAGTAATTACCAGTTGCCAAGCTATTTGCGGCGGCGTTTATCGATACCGTTACTGTAATACTGGCGCCACCTGCAAGCGTCCCGCCTGCCTGGTCAAGACTGACCCAGCTTTGCGTCTTGCCTGCTGTCCAGGCCAGCGATTGCCCACCTGTGTTGGTGAGTGTATAAGCCTTACTGCCGGGGCTGAACGGCCCACCCTGAACGCCGGAGGAGCTCAACCCATCTGACGGTGTAACCGACAGAGCCGCTGGAGTTAAAAACAGGGCAAGACTGTGATAGCCGCCTGCGCTAATGGCGATAAAATCATTTCCTGCGGGCGGTGCTGCCTGACCAGAATCATTTAAGCCCCAGCCGACAATTGAACCATCGGATTTGAGGGCAAGACTATGATAGCCGCCTGCGGCGATGGCGATAAAGTTATTTCCTACCGGCGGGGTTGCCTGACCAGAACCATTATACCCCCAGCCGACGATAGAGCCGTCTGATTTGAGGGCAAGATTGTGGTAGCCGCCTGCGGATGCGGATATGGCGGTGTAGTTGTTTCCAGCGGGCGGGGCTGCCTGACCATAATTATTATACCCCCAGCCGACGATAGAGCAGTCAGATTTGAGGGAAAGACTATGATGGCAGCCTGCGGCTATGGCGATAAAGTTATTTCCGGCAGGCGGTGCGGCCTGACCCCAAGCATTATAGCCCCAGCCGACAATTGAACCATCTGATTTGAGGGCAAGACTATGAGCCCCGCCTGCGGCTATGGCCGTAAAGTTGTTGCCGGCAGGCGGTGTGGCCTGACCAGAATCATTTAAGCCCCAGCCGACGATAGAGCCATCTGATTTGAGGGCAAGACTGTGGGAGCTGCCTGCGGCGATGGCGGTGTAGTTATTTCCTTCCGGCGGGGTTGCCTGACCATAATCATTCAACCCCCAGCCGACGATAGAGCCGTCTGATTTGAGGGCAAGACTGTGATACCTGCCTGCGGCTATGGCGACAAAATTATTGTCTGTAGGGACATTGCACTGACCGGAATAGTTATAGCCCCAGGCGGCCAGCGAGCCTGCAAAGGCATTCTGTTCGGCGATTAAAGGGAATAAACAGGCGGCTGCCACGATAAAAGCCGTTGATATACGTGCATTCTTATTCATTTTCTTCCCCTCTTTCTCCTCAGTCCTTCCCTGGAGGGTTAGTAAACTGACATTTCCCATATTTATCCGCCTCTGGCGGATTAAACGCTTGGCTACGCAACCAAAAATCCGGAAATTTTCACAAAAAACTTTTGTCCATCACTCAAGATACTACCACTTCTCAATTTTTATTACTATCGTGGTAACTACTGGATTTTCAAACTTTTACCCCCATTTTTAGCCCAAAAATGCCACTCCCAAAATTTTCCCTTTTTGTTTCAAAACCGCCGCCTCATAATTCTACATTCTAAACCTGTGGTGAGTATGTCGAACCATTCTTCATTCTAATTTCTCTCCTATTATCCTGTCTAAAAAATATGCAGTGTAAATCTGTGTAAATCAGTGTCTGGTTAAAGTCCGTGTTCTAAAAAAACCTCCGCCTCAAATCCCCCCATTTAAAAACCTTGATTCTTAAAGCACTCCATAAGTATATACGCATACACTTATATACTATCATTGCAGTTATCAAACTGAATCAGTGTTAATCTTGTGTTAATCCGTGGCTGAACTTTCTGCGCAACCCGCGAAATCCGTGTCTGATTTTCTTTGCCTGTCCGCCGTCTCCTGACCCCCGACCCCTGTTGTTAAATTATGCAAAATTTGCAACATTTGGCATACGTTTTTACTCTGTTCGTATATCGTTTTGCAAAGTTTTGCAACATTATGCAACGTTTCCCCAGCAAAAATCCGCTTTTTTGTTAAATTGGGCAATCTTTCCCAAGCTTTTTATGTCGGAATTTATTCCCACCCTTGCCGGTATAATCCGCCACAACCCCTCTGTTGCCGACCAGCCCCCTATTTGTAACTCCCTGACCCATCAAGACTTACTCGCCTCGCTTACGCTACAGCGAAGCGGGTCTGCTTCTTAATGCGACAAGGCAGTTTGGGCAGCACAATTGTCCCGAGTCAATTCTATACAATTGTTTCTCCGGAATGTCTTTACTGCCGCAGCATTCACAGGTTCCGGTTCTCATTGGAATATCAACGATTTCGTATGGATTTGCTGCGAATAACGCTTTTGCCATAGCTTCGGCTTTGGCCCTTCTTTGGGCTCTCGTCTCGGCTATTGTTTTTATCTTGGCTTCATCCCTGGCTCTTGTTGCACTTTTGGCTTTCTCTTCTTCAGCCCGCAATTTGGCCTCCAGTGCCTCTATCACTAAATTAGCCTTCTCCTGTGCTTCAACTCTTGCCTTTGCATCAGCATCCCTCTGATTCTCAGCCCCCGCCAGGGCCTGCTCGTAGGCTCTGACTTTTTCATCGGCCTCTACTCTGGCCTTGGCCTCAACTTCTATTCTCTTATCAGCTTCAATCTTGGCCTGCTCGTAAGCCCTGGCCTTCTCCTCAGCTTCAGCCCTGGCTTTTGCCTCGGCCTCGGCTGTACTTTGAGCTTTAGCTCTCTCTTCTGCTTCGGCTCTTAAATTCTCTTCCGCCGCAGCTCTATTTTCGGATTCAATTCTCATCTTTTCTTCTGCTTGTGCTGCGGCCTCCGTTGCTAATCTGGCCTGCTCTTCAGCCTCGGCCCTTAACCTTGTCTCATTTTCCGTTCTCTTATCAGCTTCAATCTTGGCCTGCTCGTAAGCCCTGGCCTTCTCCTCAGCTTCAGCCCTGGCTTTTGCTTCGGCCTCGGCTGTGCTTTGAGCATTAGCTCTCTCTTCTGCTTCGGCTCTTAAATTCTCTTCCGCCGCGGCTCTATTTTCAGACTCAATTCTCATCTTTTCTTCTGCTTGTGCTGCGGCCTCTGATGCTAATCTGGCCTGTTCTTCGGCCTCGGCCCTTAACCTTGTCTCATTTTCCGTTCTCTTCTCAGCTTCTATCCTAATCTGCTCATAAGCTTTGGCTTTTTCTTCAGCCCTGGCTACCGCCTCGCCGTATGCCCTTGCCTTTTCTTCAGACTCGGCTTTCATTTCCCTGTCAGCTTTTAATGCTGCTTCTGCCGATAACCTGGCCCTCTCTCCTGCCTCAATTCGCAGCCTTGCCTCGATTTCCGCTCTCTTTTCAGCTTCTATCGTTGCTTTCTCATAGTCCCTGATTTTCTCCTCAGCTTCGGCTCGAGCTGAAGCTTCAGCTTCAGCCCGGGCTTCAGCTTTGACCCTTTCTTCAGCTTCGGCTCTTGCTTTTTCCTCTGCCTTGGCTATTGCCTCCTTGTAAGCCTCTTTTTCGGCTGTGGCTTGTGCCTTTGCTTCGGCCTTGGCCCTTGCTTTTTCCTCGGCTTCCGCTCTTGCTCTTGCCTTTGCTTCGGCCTTGGCCTTCGCTTTTGCTTCTGCTCTGGCCCTCCTTTCGGCCCTGGCTTGTTCTTTTAATTTCGCCCTGAATTCATCTCTTGACCTTGCCTCTGCTTCAGCCTTTGCTATTTCCTCGGCCTTTAGTCTTGCTTTTGCTTCCGACCTAGCTGTTTGTTCAGCTTCTGCTCGCAACTTCGCTTCCGCTTCCGCTTTTTTCTGGGCTTCAATGCCGGCCTGTTTATATGCACTGGCTTTTTCCTCTGCCCTGGCTATCGCCTCGCCGTATGCCCTTGCCTTCTCTTCAGACTCGGCTTTCGCCTCCCTGTCGGCTTTTAATCTTGCTTCTGTTAATAACCGGACTCTCTCTTCAGCTTCTGTCCTTAATCTTGCCTCTGTCTCTGCTTTCTTCTGGGCTTCTGCTCTTAATTTTGCTTCCGTCCCGGCTTTATTTTCAGCCTCTATTCTGGCCTTCTCAAATCCCCTGCTTCTCTCTTCCGCCTCAGCCCGTATTTTAGCCTCCGCATCAGCCCTCTTTTCGGCTTTAATCCTGGCTGACTCGCTGGCTTTGGCTCTTTCATCAGCCTCAGCCCTTACCCTAGCTTCGGCTTTGGCCTTCACCTCAGCTTTAGCCCTTTCTTCTGCTTCGGCTTTTGCTGTCTTCTCTGCTTTTATCCTCTCCTCCAGTTCGGCCTGCGCCTGTCTTTCCGCCTTTGCTTTTGCCTCTGCTGCTGACTTTACCTTATCTTCTGCTTCTACTCTTAACCTTGCTTCAAATTCCGCTTTCTTCTGGGCTTCTATTCTTAATTTCGCCTCCGTCCCGGCTTTATTTTCAGCCTCTATTCTGGCCTTCTCAAATCCCCTGCTTCTCTCTTCCGCCTCAGCCCGTATTTTAGCCTCCACATCAGCTCTTTTTTCAGCTTTAATCCGTTCTAACTCATTGGCTTTAGCTCTCTCATCGGCTTCAGCTCTGGCTTCAGCTTTAGCTTTTGTCTCTGCCCTTGATCTTTCTTCCGCTTCGGCCTTTGCTGCCTTCTCCGCTTTTATCCTTTCCTGTAGTTCTGTCTGTGCCTGTCTTTCCGCCTTTACTTTCGCCTCTGTTGCCGACCTTGCCTTATCTTCTGCTTCTACTCTTAATCTTGCCTCCGTCTCGGCTTTATTCTCAGCCTCTATTCTGACCTTCTCAAATCCCCTGCTTCTCTCTTCCGCCTCAGCCCGTATTTTAGCCTCCGCATCAGCTCTTTTTTCAGCTTTAATCCGTTCTGTCTCATTAGCTTTGGCTCTCTCATCGGCTTCAGCCCTTGCCCTGGTTTCGGCTTTGGCCTTCGCCTCAGCTTTAGCTCTTTCTTCTGATTCGGCTTTTGCTGTCTTCTCTGCTTTTATCCTCTCCTGCAGTTCTGCCTGGGCTTGTTTTTCTGTTTTTACCCTCGCCTCCGCTTCTAACTTGGCCTTTTGCTCCGTCTCCGCTCTTAATCTCGCCTCCGACTCTGCTCTCTTCTGGGCTTCAATACCGGCCTGTTTATATGCACCGGCTTTTTCCTCCGCCCTGGCTATCGCCTCGCCGTATGCCTTTGCCTTTTCTTCAGACTCAGCTTTGGCCTCCCTGTCGGCTTTTAATCTTGCTTCTGCTAATAACCGGATTCTATCTTCAGCTTCTGTTCTTAATCTTGCCTCTGTATCTGCTTTGTTTTGGGCTTCTATCTTTGCTTTCTCATAAGCCCTGACTTTCTCCTCGGCTTCGGTTCGGAGCCCGATTTCTGCATCTGCTCTTTTTTCGGCTTTAATTCGTTCTGTCTCATTAGCTTTGGCTCTCTCATCAGCTTCAGCCCTTGCCCTGGCTTCGGCTTTGGCCTTCACCTCAGCTTTAGCTCTTTCTTCCGCTTCGGCCTTTGCTGTCTTCTCCGCTTTTATCCTTTCCTGTAGTTCTGTCTGTGCCTGTCTTTCCGCCTTTATTTTCGCCTCTGTTGCCGACCTTGTCTTATCTTCTGCTTCTACTCTTAACCTTGCTTCAAATTCCGCTTTCTTCTGGGCTTCTGCTCTTAATTTTGCCTCCGTCCCGGCTTTATTCTCAGCCTCTATCCTGACCTTTTCAAATCCCCTGCTTCTCTCTTCCGCCTCGGCCCGTATTTTGGCCTCCGCATCGGCTCTTTTTTCAGCTTTAATCTTGGCTGACTCGCTGGCTTTAGCTCTCTCATCAGCTTCGGCTCTTGCTTTGGCTTCGGCTTTGGCCTTCGCCTCGGCTTTAGCTCTTTCTTCTGCTTCAGCTTTTGCTGTCTTCTCCGCTTTTATCCTCTCCTGCAGTTCTGCCTGGGCCTGTCTTTCCGCCTTTACTTTCGCCTCTGCTGCTGACCTTGTCTTATCTTCTGCCTCTACCCTTAATTTTGTTTCCGCCTCTGCTTTGTTTTGGGCTTCTATCTTTGCTTTCTCATAAGCCCTGACTTTCTCCTCAGCTTCGGTTCGTATCCTAATTTCCGCCTCGGCTCTTCTTTCGGCTTTAATCCGTTCTATCTCACGGGCCTTGGCTTTCTCATCAGCTTCAGCCCTGGCATTAGCTTCGGCTTTGGCCTTTGCTTCAGCTTTAGCTCTTTCTTCTGCTTCGGCCTTTGCTGTCTTCTCCGCTTTTATCCTCTCCTGCAGTTCTGCCTGGGCCTGTCTTTCCGCCTTGACTTTCGCCTCTGCTGCTGACCTTGCCTTATCTTCCGCTTCTACTCTTAATTTTGCTTCCGCTTCCGCTTTCTTCTGGGCTTCCGCTCTTAATTTCGCCTCCGTCTCGGCTTTATTCTCAGCCTCTATCCTAACCTTCTCAAATCCCCTGCTTCTCTCTTCCGCCTCAGCTCTTAACCCTGCTTCATTCTCCGCTCTCTTATCAGCTTTAATTCGTTCTGTCTCATTAGCTTTGGCTCTCTCATCAGCTTCAGCCCTTGCCTTGGCTTCGGCTTTGGCCTTCGCCTCAGCCCTTGCCCTTTCTTCGGATTCAGCTTTTGCTGTCTTCTCTGCCTTTACCCTTGCCTCCACTTCTAACCTTGCTTTTTGCTCCGCCTCCGCTCTTAATCTTGCCTCTGTCTCTGCTCTTGTCTGGGCTTCTATCTTTGCTTTCTCATAAGTCCTGGCCGTTTCATCAGCTTCAGCCCTTGCCCTGGCTTCAGCCTTAGCTCTGGCTTGAGCTTTAGCCCTTTCTTCTGCTTCAGCCATTGCTATTGTTTCAGCCCTTGCTATTGCATCCTTGCAAGCTCTTTTTTCGGCTTTGGACTGTGCCTTTGCTTCAGCCCTGGCTTTTGCTTTTTCTTCAGCCTCGGCTCTGGCCTGCGCTTTTGCTTCGGCTTTTGCCCTTGCTTTCGCTTCTGCCCTGGCTTTTTTCTCGGCTTTTACTTTTGCCTTTGCTTTATTTTTATTAAGGCAGGGAACTAACGGATGGTGGGGCCAGTGTTTTTCTCCGCATATACTACAGGTCGGTATGAACTTCTCTTTGGATAAGTGGACTGTTTTTCGGGATGTTTCAAGAGCTTGCTGCTCGCCGTTTTCAAATTTTTTTTCATCTGTATTCATTTGAACACGCCATCAGAACAAATGTTTTTCAGTTTCTCTGCTTCTTTTATATATTGGTACAACCACCCTGGGTCGGGGGATGTTATAACATTTAAGGCCTGACTTTTCAAATATATAAACTTTTATGGGGCGGGACATCGCATCACATATAAGTTCATATCGTCCGGCTGTGAGCTGTAAGTATAGTATCTGCCGATGGTTTTGTCTTCTCGGCTGAAAGACAGATTCCGCAGCAGGCACGCTGTATTCGGCCGCTATCATCGCAAAAATGGCATTTGACAATGCGGAGGTAAACTTTGTAGAATCAATGTGTTGGCGCAGTTTTTGACTTCGACGAGCTCAGTCGAGTCGCGGGCGTAATTCAGCGGTAGAATGCCAGCTTCCCAAGCTGGACGTCGAGGGTTCGAGTCCCTTCGCCCGCTTTTTGTAAGTTCATTTGCCGTCAAGGAATGCACATCCGCCTTTTTTGCTTTTCTTAAAACTTTGCAAACCCTTCGACAAGCTCAGGGCAAGAACGTTGCATAATTTTGCAAAACGATATGAAAAATATATAAAACGATATATAAACAGAGTAAAAACGTATGCTAACCATATAGAAATATTGCAATTTTTTGCAGGGGTGCAAAAAATTGCAAGACTCAAGACCGCAGACACCAGACTCAAGACAAAAGTGTCGATGCTCGATTTTGCTTACGGCAAACAGGCAAAGAAAATTAGCCACGGATTGCCCAGATTAACACGGATTTTTTGTTGGCCACAGAGAATATTTAGACGCTGATTCCTTCGACAAGCTTCCCTCGACTACGCTCGGGACAAGCAGGACAGGCGACACGGATTGGAACACGGACTAACACTGATTACGGAACAGGCAGCAAAATGCAAAAAAGAAGATTAGACACGGATTAACACAAGATTTACACGGCATATTTTTTAGACAAGACAACCTGCCTTCGCAAGGGCTTCCGCCGTCGCACAAGGCTATGGCGGACAAGAGGTGGGTGATTTTTTTGGGGGGGGGAAGTGAGTTAGGGAAAGGGAATGAGTTGTTGGCGCTACGGTGCTTGAAGAAGGCGGCGGCGAATGAGATTATGCGTATGCCGTGGTCGAGGATAGAGGATGCGCTGGTGGGGTTTTTGGAGGGAATAGTGGAGCAGCCGGAAGACGTGCGGAGCGATGGAAAAGAGGTGGCGGATATGTACGGACGATACAGTCCGGATAAATTCCGTGGAGTGTGGGAGAAGTTGAGTGCGACGAGAAGGAGCAATGGGGGAATCAGCGTCTAAAAAATCCACCTGCCCTTCATAGCCTCCTGGCCTTCGTAGCCGTTTCGGCGGAGTAGGCTGGCGAAGAAGGGTCAATCAAATGCGCACCCCCTCCGCCCCAAAACTGGCTAATTTCAAAATTTTTTAAGCTCTTTACTAACAACAGTTTAGACCTGTCAATCCTGTCAAAATCACCACCTTTTTCGCATCAAACGCGCAAGTCCACCCAATTATAGGGATGCTCGAACTCCGTCCCCGCAACTTTGACAAGTTAATATCGAGCCACGAAATACGAGACACAATATACGACATACGATATACGAACTACGAAGACTAAATTATGCGAAACGAACCCAATTTCTAAAAAAGTCAAATGGTCGCAACATTAGTATTAACAACGAATTACAACAAAAAATGAACAAGGGACACTTGGTGAAAACGAACCCAAACGAACCCAATTTATGGTGAGCGCACTTCGTCCTGAGCTTGTCGAAGGAGTCGAACCACCAAACCCGATTTTGCCCGCCTTTTACCCGCCTACGGCAAGGCGGTGCAAACCCTTGACAGAACGGCCCGCCTGCATTATATTGCCTGATTCGCATCCTATGTTCTTAACGGGATACGATACGCTAATTACAGAACAGGTATATATAAGTTAAAAAGGAGATTTACATCAATGGCAAAGAAGATGGTTTACTGCTTCGGCAACGGCAAGGCTGACGGCAATGCGAAAATGAAAGAACTTTTAGGGGGCAAAGGCGCAAATTTAGCGGAGATGTCAAGATTAGGCATCCCGGTGCCCGCCGGTTTCACCATAACAACCGAGGTCTGCACCCAATTTATGAAGACTAAAGGCAAATACCCGAAAGGACTCGAAAAAGAGGTTGAAAACGCATTATGCAAGGTCGAGAAAATAATGGGCAGCCGATTCGGCGAAACCCAAAACCCCCTGCTTATATCCGTGCGTTCCGGCGCCCGCAGCTCAATGCCCGGAATGATGGAGACGGTCCTTAACATAGGTCTTACCAGGGCCACCATCGAAGGACTTATCGCCAAAAACGGCAATAAACGGTTCGTCTATGACGCCTATAGGCGGCTGATTATGATGTATTCCGACGTTGTTATGGAAAAGGCAGCCGGCATCGAGACGAAAGAAGGAATGGGTATTCGGCACCAGCTCGAAGAAGAAATGCAAACAATGAAAGACGAAAGAGGCGTCACATTCGACACAGAGCTTGACGGCGACGACCTTAAAAAACTGACCGACATCTTCAAGGACAAAATCAAACAGGTCCTTAAAAAAGATTTCCCGGACGACCCCTATGACCAGCTCTGGGGCGCAATCGGCGCCGTCTTCAAATCGTGGAACGGGAAAAGAGCCATTGCATATCGAAGAATCGAAGGCATCCCCGATGAGTGGGGGACAGCCGTGAACGTCCAGGCGATGGTTTTCGGCAATATGGGCGAAAGCAGCGCAACCGGAGTTGCATTTACCCGCAACCCCGCTACCGGCGAGAATATATTTTACGGCGAATTCCTCGTCAATGCACAGGGAGAAGATGTCGTAGCCGGCATACGCACACCGCAGGCAATCAACGTTGTCTCCAAATCCGAAGCGTCGAAGCATCTGCCGTCACTGGAAAAACTTATGCCGGTGCTTTATGACCAGCTTGCCAAAATCCGGACGAGGCTCGAGAAGCACTATCGGGATATGCAGGACATCGAATTTACCATTCAGGACGACAAGCTTTTTATGCTCCAGACACGGGTAGGCAAGCGCAACGGCGCAGCCGCTATAAGAATGGCTGTAGAAATGTGCGAGGAGAAACTTATCACCAAAAAAGAAGCGATATTGCGTGTAAGGCCGGCTCAACTTGACGAGCTGCTGCATCCAATGTTAGACCCCAAATCGGAGAGCAAGGCCCAGAAATTAGCCAGAGGACTGCCTGCGGGGCCTGGCGGCGGCGTCGGGCAAATCGTCTTTAACGCCGACGATGCCGAAGGCTGGGCAAAGCAGGGGAAAAAGGTCATTCTTGTCCGCAATGAGACAAGCCCGGAAGACGTTAACGGTATGAAACCATCACAGGCAATTCTTACGGCAAAGGGCGGGATGACCAGCCACGCCGCCCTTGTTGCGAGAGGATGGGGGAAATGCTGCATCGTCGGCTGCGGCACATTGAATATAAGCGCCCAGAAAAAGGTTCTTTCCGTCAATGGAAAAGAGCTGCACGAAGGAGACTGGATTTCACTGAATGGGACAAAGGGCATTGTCTATGAGGGTAAAATTGCGGTATTGCCCGCCCAGCCTGAGAAGAACGTCCAGTATAAAAAACTAATGGGATGGGCAGACTCCTTAAGAAAACTTAATATCAGAACGAATGCGGACAATCCGAACGATGCTAAAATCGCCCGCAACTTCGGCGCAGAAGGTATCGGCCTGTGCAGGACCGAGCATATGTTCTTCGGGCCGGACCGAATAGCCGCGATGCGGGAGATGATTCTTGCCGACGACCCGGAAGGGCAAAAGAAAGCCCTTAAGAAACTGCTGCCTCTGCAGAGAGGAGATTTTATCGGCATATTCAAGGCAATGAACGGTTTGCCTGTGACGATTCGACTGCTTGATCCGCCGCTGCACGAGTTTCTGCCGCAGGACATAAAAAGCCAGACTGAAATGGCAAACCAGATGGGAGTCACCGTCGAAACAATACAGGCAAAGGTTCAATCCCTCCACGAGCTTAACCCGATGTTAGGTCACCGGGGCTGCCGGCTGGGTATTACGCAGCCTGAGATTACCGAGATGCAGGTCCGGGCGATTATGGAAGCCGCCTGCCGGACGACAAAACAGGGCGTAAAGGTCTATCCTGAAATTATGATTCCGCTTGTCGGCACGAAAACCGAGTTCGAACACCAGAGGGACCTTGCTATCAGCGTGGCCGAGGATGTAACCAGAAAATCCGGCATCAGGGTCAAATATCTCATCGGCACAATGATAGAGGTACCGAGGGCAGCCGTTGTCGCCGACAAAATTGCGGAGATTGCCGAATTTTTCTCATTTGGAACAAACGACCTGACGCAAATGACGTTCGGCTACAGCCGGGACGATGCGGGAAAGTTTTTGCCGGATTACCTGGCCAAGAAAATACTGCCCGCCGAGCCCTTCCAGACGCTCGACCAGGAAGGCGTTGGGCAGTTAATTGAACTCGGTATCAAGCGTGGAAGAGCTACTCGTCCGAATCTGAAGATAGGAATCTGCGGCGAACACGGCGGCGACCCTGACAGTATCACTTTCTGTCACAAAGCCGGTATGAATTACGTTTCCTGTTCGCCGTTCAGGGTGCCGATTGCAAGATTAGCGGCCGCTCAAGCAGCCGTGAAGTAATCCAATTGACGACTCAACGCAAACAACTTACAATGAATTAACCGGCGTAGTATGGTGGAAGTAGCTCAGTTGGATAGAGCACTGGATTGTGGTTCCAGGGGTCGCGGGTTCGAATCCCGTCTTTCACCCTTTATACAGGAGAGTTGATTTATTTTCTGTTCCTGCGAAGGAGCGCCACAGCACCAAGTCCGAGCAAACAAACCGTAGCCGGTTCGGGGACTGCCAGGGCCGACTCGCTCGAGCCGTCGGGCAGGGCAATAACGTGAGCGCCAATGCGAATACCGCCGGAGTCCAACCCGCCAATCACATCTGCAAACGTAAAGCCGGCGACATCGAAAGTTATCCGGACCCACTGTCCCGGGTTTAGTCCGTTGTGCGGTCTGGGCGGGCCGCTTGCGAAAGAGATTTCCTCCGTTGTCATAAAGGGCGGGTCAAGCGAATTGCCGGCCGGTAAATTGCCCGGCCTGGCGGGCTGATTGAAGAACGTTCCGTCGCCATTAGTTATGCCGACAACGTCAAGAAGCGAATCATCATCAAAGTAAATTCTCGCAACAGACGAATCAATAAGACTTTCGTTGCGGAAGGTAAAGTCAACCAGCGAAGACAGCCCCTGCGAGACTTCAACATAAAGATTTAAATCAGCGCTGTCATAGTAATCGCCGTTATTAGTGAAGACTGCGAGGGGATATACATAAGCGGCCTGCGTCAGGCAAGCTGATGCGCTAATAACAAAGTAAAAAACAATACTCCATAAAAAAAACCTTTTGGTCATTGCCCTTACCTCCATTCGGATAATTCACATTCCTCTGATTCCAATATAACCCTGTTCTGATTTTACTTACTTGTCCCAATCACGACTCTGCGGGGTCGTGTTTATAATCGTGCTGGGTTTGCTTGTGGGTTCGCTTAACACTGCAAACCCAGCGGAGAAGAGGAGAGAAAACGAGTTCCATATTTAGATATCAATTATCACCGTCACGGCCGAGGCCGCGCTTATCATCGTGCTGGGTTTGCTTAACATCAGCCAGCGGCTTGTTAAGTCTTTTCAAACCCAGCGAGAAGGGGAGAGAGGCCCCTGAATATATACTTCTTATCACGACCAACCGGGGTCGCGTTTGTCATCGTGCCGGGTTCGCAGTTATGCTTACACAGTAACTTCAAACCCAGCCAGCAGAGGAGAGATAAGGGGGAGATAAGCGAGTTATAAGTTTACCTGCATTTATCATTATCACGGCAAAGCCGTGTCAAATTTCTGCCGGGCCTAGGTAAGCCGCTTTTAAGTATATTTACTTTTCGGTTATCAAGCCCAGCTTAGGGGGGAGAAAACTCCTCGTGAGCCTTTATAGTTATCACGGTCAAAGACCAGCCGTGATTGCTCTTAACTGTAAACTGCTCCCATCGAGATGTGACCTTTGAGCCTCAGGACATTGGCAACTGTTTCACGGAAGAACTCGTCATCGGACTCATCGGTCAGGACCGCGGAGACACCAAGACTTCGTGCCGCAATTTCCTGTGCCCTGTCGCCTGCCTTTACAAGTGCCACGGTTGCAACGCCGGGTCTGGCAGATCTAAGGGTCTTGAGGAATCGGCCGTTCTCCATATCATCGAGGTCCCATCTGCTGATAATGCTGTCAACATCTTCATTTTTTAAAGAACGTGCAGCCTCAATTCCGGACTGCTTTGCTACTAATCGTATTGGCAGGTCTCGCAGGATTTCATTCCGTCCGTTCAGGCCCACCGTTAACACTGTCGCTTGTATCAGAACAACCATTTCACTTCTCAAAACATATCTGCCGTTTATATGTCACCATCGTTTATGTCACATCTTCAGTTGCTTTGTTTGTCACGCTGATTCTATATAGCGAGGTCTGTGCCAGAGATTGTTTCCGCGGAGGAAAAAATTTTAAGTGCTTGTTTTAACAGGAGATAAGAGCCGAAAATTTTTAACGGCGGCATTTTTGTTTTCGCCGGCGGATTGACCAATATGGTCGCTAAAAAGCGGTAATTATTGCGGTAAGTTTTTTTGTGAAGGACTGTTAAAAAAGAATCGACCAGTCTGGTCAGTGGTGACCAAACTGGTCGATGCAGTTGAGGCGCAGAATCGCAGCTATACTTTAAAAGGTAATGGGGACATAGATTTTATTGAGAACAGCGGCTTTGCGTAAATCTTTGTGAAGGGACCGGAGAAAAGAGGTTTTCAGTCGTCTGCTTCTTCTTTGTCCGCGGCGGAAATGTTCAATTTCTCGAGGAGGCGGTTCAGCTTACGGCGTTCGATGCCAAGGATTTTTGCGGCGGCGATTTTACGTCCCCGGGTAAATTCGAGGGTCTGGGTAATAATTTTACGCTGCACCTGGTCAATGGTAAGGAACTCGTGCACAGGGTAAGGCGATGGTTCTGAAATTATAACTTCGAACGGCATCGCCGCAGGATGAATCTCCTGACAGGTGGTCAGGACATAGGCACGTTCCATAGCATTTGCCAGCTCGCGTATATTGCCGGGCCAGTTGTAATTTACGAGCAGCTCCTTAACGGTGGGGCTGAGGACTTTAGGCGGTTCGTTGTAAAAGGCGGCCTGGTTTGCCAGGAAATATTCCGCCAGGGGAATAATATCTTCTTTGCGATGGCGAAGAGGCGGAACCTCAAGGTTGACCACATTCAAGCGATAATACAAATCTGCGCGGAACTTGTTTGCTTCGACCATACCCCGAAGGTCGCGGTTGGTGGCACACAGAACGCGGACGTCAACGGAATAAGATTTTGTTGAGCCAAGAGGCGTGACGGCGTTTTCCTGAAGGATTCGCAGGAGCTTGGCCTGCAATTCCAGCGGAATTTCGCTTATTTCATCGAGGAAGATTGTGCCGCCGTCGGCGGCCCTGAAGAAGCCGAGCGTGCTGTCAACGGCCCCTGTAAACGCCCCCCTGACGTGTCCGAACAACTGGCTTTCAAACAACTGCCCTGTTAAAGTCGTGCAATCGACAGGGACAAAAACTTTATCTGCGCGTTTGCTGAGACTGTGAATCTGGCGGGCAACCATTTCCTTGCCCACGCCTGTCTCGCCGGTTATTATCACTGCGCACTGGCGTGCAGCAATGGCTTTAACAGTATCGAGTATCGAATTAAGCGCAGCCGAACACCCGATAAACTCAACACCGCCGTTTTGGTTTCTCTCGAATGAGGGAAAATGGGAACGGCCAGCTCCGAACGGTTTATCGAATCCCGGCGTATAGCCCTGTCCTGAACCGGTGCTGTCCTGAGTCATTAGCTTTACAACGGCTCTCTCTCTGCGGGCACAATGAGTATCACCCTCGCACCCTAACAAAATCTCACAGGGCGAGATACCCCCCATTGAAAGCAGGGGTAATCTCTCCCACTTCTCCTACTTTAACAGAAATCCTAATGTTTTATGGTAAAAAAGTCAAGAGAAATTTATCGGACGTGTATAGTTTTTTCCCGAAATTCAAGCAAATAGAAGCCAAAAACTGCGCCGACGCTGGAAATAAAAGCTGTAAGTGCTTATTTTATATTATGTTATGTCTTTTAGTGAAAATTTAACCTGTAAGAGAACCGCCGGACGCCTACAATAAATTATGAACCAAGACAATCCCGAATCAAGCTGCCAAATCGCTATTTTGCACCAGCGGTTGTCAATCCTCCGCACAGGGTCGCAACATCTTGTGGAGGATTTCACCTCACTGATGAATACGTGCATTTGTCATCCAAACAGGGTATAATATCCTCATAAACTATGCAAAACAGTATCAGAAAAATACTTTAGAATAGATAAGTAATGCCGAATCTGTCTCGGAAATCACCGGTTCTAAATCACAGCGAACTCATTCAGGGCCTTGTCTTTTTTATCTTTTTTTACCTGTGGGTCTGGCTCAAGATAGACCCCCGGCTTATTTATTATGGTGGCGGAGTCGTGACAAATTTTCCCGTTTTCTACCGGGGCTGGAGTTTCTTCGTGCAGTTTATTTTATACCCAGGCGGACCACTCGAATACCTCTGTGCCTTCCTGTCCCAGTTTTTATATTATTCCTGGGCAGGTGCTCTTGTTATAACACTGTCAGCATTGCTGATTAGCCTATGCACCGATACCTTCATCAAAGCAATAAATGCTAATCGATTACGCTGGGTTCGTTTCATACCGCCGATGCTCCTGCTGGTTACTTACAATCAATACACATATCACTTTGTTACCACAGTGGCTTTCTTGGTATCATTATTTTTTGTATGCCTATACCTTAAAGTCGCCAGCAGGAGCAAGGCGGTTGGTTTGCTTGTTTTCTTTATTCTTTCTGTAATTTTGTATTACATTGCCGGCGGTGCGTATTTGCTTTTTGCGGTGTTATGTGCGCTCTATGAGCTGCTCTTTAGCCGCCGGTGGCAGATATCGCTGATATATTTGTTATCAGCTCCTGTTATTTCATATATTGGAGGTGTTATCATCTTCGGCATAAGTGTTGTCGATGCTTTTACTGAGCTATTGCCTTTCTCTCATAGAATCCTCGATTATGAATATCGCAGAGGAACGATAGAGATAGTCTATATACTTTATCTTCTCCTGCCTTTGACCGCACTTGCAATTGGGCTTTGGAGGATTCCCACGGAAAAAAGGATTAAAGAAAAACCACGTTCGAGGATACTCTCATGGTACGCTGGTTCACCGGTACTCCGATGGTTCACTGAATTGTGCTTGCTGCTTGTGCTCGGAGGCAGCGTTGCCTTCTTATCTTATGATAACAAACTAAAAACCATACTTGATGTTGATTACTATGCCTGCCACAGGATGTGGCCGCAGGTCCTTCATGCAGCACGCCGTTACCCGGATAACTACTTGATAGTCCACACAGTCAACCGGGCCTTATATCATACCGGCCGACTCGGCTATGATATGTTCTCCTACCCCCAGCACGCCAATATCTTATTCCTGACCGGGGGAAAAAACGACCCGTTATTATTCTGGAAGAGATTTGACATCTGTATCGACCTCGGTTTTATGAACAAAGCCGAGGGTGATCTGACTGAATTGCTCGAAATTATCGCAGAGCGCCCCATAATCCTAAAGCGTCTTGCACTTATAAATATGGTCAAGGGTAATTTAGGTGCAGCTCGGATTTACCTTGGAGCGCTTAGTAAAACCCTCTTTGACGCTGATTGGGCTAATCATTACCTCGCTCTTCTGCAGTCCGACCCCAATCTCTCGGCAGATGACCGCATTCAGCATCTCCGCCGCCTCCAACCAGAGAATGATAATGAGAGTATATTGTCGGCCTTGTCAAACAAAAATAAATATGACCGTATAGCATTTGAATATCTTATGGCCATATATCTTCTTACAAAGCAGCTCGACAGGTTTATACAGAATCTTCCGCTATTAAAGGATTTTGGCTATCCGGAATTACCCACACATTACCAGGAGGCAATTTTACTGTACTCTCTTGAGAAAAGAACGACCGTTGACCTGTACGGTTATCGGTTAAGTCCGGAATTAATCCAGCGATCTAAAAGTTTTGCCGATATTTTCAACCGTTACAGAGAAGATAAACAGGCAGCTTTTAATAAACTTGCAAAAGATTACGGCGATAGCTATTTCTTCTATTACACCTACGGCGTTTCCGGAATGAAAAAATGAGTAAGTTCTATAAATATCTCCTAACCGTCCCGGTGTTGGCAGTATTATCAGCCAGCGTATTGGTCTGTATCCTCCACGATGATAAGGTGGCAATCGAACAGTGGCATTCCATCGACCGACTTCCTAATATCCATCCTGACTATTGCGGGACAGTCCTTCCCCCGAACATTGCACCTTTAAACTTCCTTGTGCAGGAAAATGGTTCATATTACTATGTTAAAATATACTCCAAACAGGGTGAACCAATTGAAATTTTCAGCCGGTCAGCAAAAATCATAATACCCCAAAGACCCTGGCACAAACTTCTTAATGCTAATAGGGGAGAAAAATTGTATTTTGATATTTTTGTGAAGACCCAGAACGACCTCTGGGACCGGTTTGCTGTCATTATCAACAAAATCGCTCGCGAAAATATAGATGCTTTCCTTGTATATAGGAAAATTCGGCCGGTGTATAGTATGGGCGAAACCTCAATCCACCAGAGAAATTTGCAAAACTACGATGACACCCCCGTATTAAGCAGCAATAATGTTCGCGGTGCCTGTATTAACTGCCACACATTTTATGGTAACCGTGCGGACAAAATGTTCTTTGGTGTCCGAAGCCAAAAACAAGGCAGCTTTACAGTGCTTGTGCAAGACGACAGGGTATGCAAAGTGGGAGCCAAGTTCGGATATACCTGCTGGCACCCCAGTGGTCGGCTTGCCCTGTATTCTATCAATAACGTACGTCAGTTCTTTCATTTTGCCAGAAATGAGGTTCGTGACGTCGTTGATATGGATTCCCTTCTCTTTTACTACCTCCTTGACTCGAAAACTGTAAAAACATCGCCGAAGATTTCCAGAAAAGACCGCCTCGAAACCTTTCCCGCCTGGTCACCGGACGGCCGTTACCTGTATTTCTGCAGCGCACCAATCCTGTGGTCAGACCGAAACAAAGTACCCCCCGAGCAATACGATAAAGTCAGATACGACCTGATGCGAATAAGTTACGACCTTGAAAGCGACCGGTGGGGCGAACTTGAAACCATCCTCTCGGCTCAGGACACAGGACTGAGTATCCTCCAGCCACGGATTAGCCCCGATGGCCGCTGGCTGCTGTTCCTAATGTGTCAATATAGCTGCTGGGCCGGTTACCAGACAAGCAGCGACCTATACCTTATCGACCTAAAAGCCGCGCAGGAAACAGGCCGATATGATTATACACGTCTCGATATCAATAGCGACCAGAGCGAATCCTGGCACAGTTGGTCCAGCAACAGCCGATGGATTGCCTTCAGCAGTAAAAAAGGCAACGGCTTGTTCACCCGGACATACTTGGCTTATGTTGACCAGACCGGCAAGTTTTATAAGCCAATTCTCCTCCCTCAGAAAGACCCAACCTTTTATGACTCCTGTCTTTGGACTCACGGCGTCCCGGAGCTCGTCATTGAGCCTGTCATAATTACAAAAGAAAAACTGGGCCGTATCGTTCGCAGCTCTCGCCAAATAGAAGTCACTCTGCCTATCACTATGGCCACGCCAAAAGCCGCCGCTCCATCCGAGCCCTGGCAGGAACGGGAATAAAACACTAATAAGTTCATCCCCAGATAATAATCTATGCACAAAGTTTCGTTACCTTGCTGAAGAAAATGTGCATTTGCCATCTAAATGCGGTATAATATCCTCATAAACGCTACAAAACGGTATCAAAGAAACACTTTAGAATAGATATGTAATGCTAAATCTGTCTCAGAAATCACCAGTTCAAAACCACGGCAAACTTATTCAAAATCTTATCTTCTTCACCCTTTTCTACCTTTACATCTGGCTCAAAATAGACCCGCGCCTTATCTACCACGGCGGCGGCGTCATAACAAACTTCCCCGTCTTTTACCGCACCTTGTACTTCTTCCTGCAGTTTATATCATACCCCGGCGGACCACTTGAATACCTCTGTGCCTTCCTGTCCCAGTTCCTATATTATTCCTGGGCCGGCGCTGCCGTCATAACACTGCAGGCATCGCTGCTCTGTATATGCACCGATACCTTTATCAAAGCCATAAATGCCCATCGATTTCGCTGGGTCCGTTTCATACCGCCGATGCTTTTGCTCATTACTTACAATAGATACACATATCACTTTGTTACCGCTATGGCTTTATTGGCGTCATTATTTTTTGTATGCCTATACCTTAAAGTCACCGGCAGGAGCAAGCCGGTTAGTTTGCTCGTTTTCTTTTTTCTTTCTGTAATTTTGTATTACATTGCCGGCGGTGCGTATCTGCTTTTTGCGGTGTTATGTGCGCTTTACGAACTTCTCTTTAGTCGCCGCTGGCAGTTAGCTCTGATATATCTGTTATCTGCTGCTGTTATCCCTTACGTTGTTGGTGTTTCCATAATTGGGATAAGCATTCTCGATGCTTTTACCAAATTGTTACCTTTCTCCTGGGAAACTCTCAACTATGAAAGTTGCAAAATTGCAATAATAATGCTATATATACTTTACCTGCTCCTGCTATTGACCATATTCGGTTTTGGACTTTGGTGGGCATTTGTTAAAAACTTACGAGGCTTAGCACATCAGCAACACAATTCACCTCAAACAAAATCAAAGTTTAATAAGAAGATTAAAAAGACATCGCTGGAAAAAAAGTTGCCCTTACGGCACATCGGTTCGCCGGTACTGCGATTGCTTATTGAATCGGCTTTTCTGTTCCTAATTGCCGGCTCTATTGCTTTTTTGACACATGACCAGGTGCAGAAAACCGTGCTTGAGGTGGATTACTACGCCTACAACAAGATGTGGCCGCAGGTGCTTCGAGCCGCTCGCCGCTACCCAAACAGCTATTTTATAGTCCATACGGCCAATAGAGCTCTGTACCATACCGGTCAGCTCGGCTCCGAGATGTTCTCCTTTTATCAGACCCCTCATACCTTGTTTCTGACTCTCGAAGAGTATGCTGACGTATACTGGAAAAAATTCGATATGTACCTTGACCTTGGCTACGTCAACAAGGCTGAGCACGAATTGTGTGAAGCCCTGGCAGCAATAGGAGAACACCCTCTAATTCTAAAACGCCTGGCACTGATAAATATGGTCAAGGAAAATTCAGCCTCTGCCAGGATTTACCTTGAGCTGCTTAGTAAAACATTATTTCACGCTGACTGGGCCAATAGCTATCTCGACCGCCTTAAACGCCACCCCAATCTCTCTAATGATGACCAAATCCTGCGGCTGCGGCAACTCATGGTGGATGAGGACCGGACCTGGCAGTCTTTTGAAAATGAGCAGGTCCTGTTAGACCTGTTAAACAAAAATAGGAAAAACCGTATGGCCTTCGAATACCTGATGGCCTGGTACCTGCTGACAAAACAACTCGATAAGTTCGTGCAGAACCTCAACCGGCTTGATGACTTTGATTACTCACAGCTACCACGCCATTACGAGGAAGCAATTCTGTTGTACACTTTTGACAGAAAAAAATCCATAGACCTGCACGGCCGACAGATTAGCCTTGATTCGCAGCGCCGATTTGAAAACTTTAAACATATCCTTGTTTATTACAGGGGTAACACACAAATGGCCTACGCCGACTTAGAAAGAAACTGCCGCAACAGTTACTTGTTCTATTATATTTACGGCCTTCCCAGATGAAGAGACAATATCGATATTTATTCATAATATCTATCCTTGCGGCTGTATTTGCAGCCGCATTGGTTCACATCCTTTCGAACAACAAGGAGGTGATAAGCCAGTACTCCTTCGTTGAACGTCCCGCCAGAATCTTCCCTGAATATTTTGATACTGTCATTCCCCCGAACATCGCACCTCTGAACTTCCGAATACAAGAAGAGGGGACAAACTATTGTGTAAGAATACACTCTAAACAAGGCCGGACCATAGAGCTTTTCAATCGGTCGCCAAAGATTGTGATTCCCGAGGACATGTGGCACGAACTCTTAAATAACAATAGAGGAGAGGAATTGTATCTTGATGTTTTTGTAAAAAAGCAAGACGGCCAGTGGAACCGCTTTTCTACCATTACTAATAAAATCGCCAACGAGAATATAGATGATTACCTCGTTTACAGGAAGATACCCCCGGTACACAATGGCTGGAGGAATATGGGTATCTATCAGCGGTGTCTGAAAAACTTTGACGAATTGCTTATACTGCACAACAGGTACTTTCAGGGCGGCTGCCTTAATTGTCACTCCTTCCGGGCAAACCATACCGACAAAATGTTAATCGGCATCCGCAGTGAAAAATACGGCAGCAGCGCCTTGCTGGTCACCGATAACATCGCTAAAAAAATCGGAACAAAGTTCACATATATTGCCTGGCATCCAAGCGGCCGGCTCGCAATGTGTTCAGTTAATAGCCCGGGTCAATTCTTTCATACCGCAAGAAATGAAATCCGTGATGTTATGGACCTTGATTCTTTGCTTGTTTACTATCTACTCGACACCAAAACTATAAAAACCTCGCCAAACGTTTCCAAAAAGAACCGCCTCGAAACCTACCCCGCCTGGTCTCCGGATGGCCGCTACCTGTATTTTTGCAGCGCGCCAATCTTGTGGCCCGACCGCAACAGTGTACTGCCTCAGCACTTGTGGGCAACCAAATACGACCTGCTTAGAATAAGTTACGACATTGAAAAAGACCGGTGGGGAGAATTGGAAACTGTCCTTTCAGCAAAAGATACCGGTCTTAGCATACTCGAACCACGGATTAGTCCTGATGGCCGATGGCTGCTGTTTTGTATGTGTGATTACGGCTCCTTCCCCGTTTACCACCAAACCAGCGACCTGTATATAATGGACATCAACGCCGCACAACAAACAGGCCAGTATCAATACCGTCGCCTCGATATCAACAGCAACCGGAGCGAATCCTGGCACTGCTGGTCAAGCAACAGTCGATGGATTACCTTCAGTAGTAAAAGAGACTTTGGCGTATTTACCCGGATTTATCTCAGCTACGTTGATGAGGCCGGCAAGGTCTATAAACCCATATTACTGCCGCAAAAGGACCCGACCTTTTATGACTCCTGCCTGCAAACTTACAGCGTTCCGGAACTCGTTGTCGAACCTGTCAGAGTGACGAAAGAAAAACTGGGACGTGTTGTTCGCGGCTCCCGTCAAATCGAGGTTGCCCTGCCCATTACTATGGCTACTCCAAGGGCTGAACCGATGCCCGGCCAGGAATACCTCTTCGAAGAAAGGGAATAATACCCGAATGACCTGAGGAATATGTGCATTCGTCGTTCAACTACGGTATAATATCCTCATAAACTATACAAAACAGTATCAGAAAAATACTTTAGAATAGATAAGTAATGCCGAATCTGTCTCGGAAATCACCGGTTCTAAATCACAGCGAACTCATTCAGGGCCTTGTCTTTTTTATCTTTTTTTACCTGTGGGTCTGGCTCAAGATAGACCCCCGGCTTATTTATTATGGTGGCGGAGTCGTGACAAATTTTCCCGTTTTCTACCGGGGCTGGAGTTTCTTCGTGCAGTTTACATCATACCCCGGCGGCCCGCTCGAATACATAAGCGCCTTTTCGTCCCAGCTTTTGTATTATCCATTGGCGGGAGCATTAGTGATAACATTGTCGGCGCTGCTGATAAGTTTATTCACCGATATTTTCATCAAGGCCATAAATGGCCGGCGGCTTCGCTGGGTCAGTTTCATACCGCCGATACTCGTGCTGATTACATACAATCAATATACATATCACTTTGTGACCATAATGGCTTTGCTGGCGGCGTTATCTTTTGCCTGTCTATACCTGATGGTCGCCAAAACAAAAAGGCCGGTCAGTCTGATTATTTTTTTGGTTCTGTCTATAATTTTGTATTATATTGCGGGCGGTGCGTATTTGCTTTTTGCGGTGCTGTGCGGGCTTTACGAACTGCTTTTTAGCCGACGGCTGTGGATAGCCCTGATATGCCTGTTATCAGCCGCCGTTATTCCATACATCGAAGGCGTCCTCATATTCGGCGTCAGCATTATCAACGCCTTTGGTTATCTGCTGCCGTTCTGCGGGAAGACCTTCTCCGCCGAGGCCCATAAAAAAATGGCGGTAATAGTCTATATACTTTATCTGCTTTTGCCTTTGACCGCAGTTGCAGCCGGGCTTTGCGGGCTTGCCGGATGGAAAAGGCGAGAAATAAAACCTTTGCTTCGATGGCCGATAGGATTATGCCTGCTGCTTGCGGTTGCGGGCGTCGCTGCCTTTTTCACCCATAATGACAGGCAAAAAGCCCTATTCGAGGTTGACTACTATTCGTATCACCATAAGTGGCCGGAGGTTATACAGGCGGCCCGCCGCTGCTATGGTTCTTACGCTGCGGCACACGCATTCAACAGGGCTTTATACCATACCGGTCGGCTCGGCTACGATATGTTTTCTTATCCTCAGGACAGTCATACGCTGTTTTTGACCGTTAAGAGCCGCACATCCGGATTCTGGGAGAGGGCCGGCGTTTATCTCGACCTCGGTCTTATGAATATGGCCGAGTATGCGATGACCCAGTCGCTGGAGATATTCGGGCAGCGTCCGATGATTCTAAAGGAGCTGGCATTTATAAATATGGTCAAGGGCAGTACAGGCACGGCCAGAACCTATCTTGGTGCGCTTAGTAAAACGCTGTTTGACGCCGACTGGGCCAATGATTATCTCAACCGGCTCGAATCGGACCCGAATCTCTCAGCAGACAAAGAAATTCAAAGATTGCGCGGGCTGATGATGGAGAAGGAATACGGTGCACTTTCCTTCGAGAACGTGGATATGCTGCTAGCCCTGCTGCAGAAAAACAGGCAGAACCAAATGGCCTTCGAATACCTGATGGCCTGCTACCTTGCGACTGCGCAGTTAGACAAGGTCGTGCAGAACCTCGAGCGGCTCGATGACTTCGATTATCCGCGGATACCTCCACTTTATGAGGAGGCGGTTTTGATATATCAAAGCGCTACGGACAGGAAGGCCGACCTGAGAGGCCGGCAGATTAGTTTGGAATCTCACCAGCGGTTTGAAGCGATTAACCAGACCTTCAGCTTTTATCTCGGAGACAAGAAAGCGGCAGCCGGTGAGCTGGCAAAATATTACGGCGACAGTTATTTCTTTTATTATACTTATGGTTTTTCCGGAATGAAGAAATGAGGAAGGTCTATCTTTATTGCTTAATAATTCTCGTGTTTGCGGTTTTATCAGCCGGTGTGATACTGTATAGCCTGCTGGGCAAAAGGGAGGCAATCGAACAGTGGCGTTCCGTTTCCCGCCAGGCGCGTATCCATCCGGACTACTGCGGAACCGTCGTGCCGCCCAACATCGCTCCCCTGAATTTTCTCGTGCAGGAAGACGGCTCATATTACTGTGTTAAGATATCATCCAAACGAGGCGAACCAGTCGAAGTTTTCAGCCGGTCGGCAAAAATCGCAATCCCTCAAAAACTGTGGCACAAACTTCTTAACGCCAACAGGGGGGAAGAATTATATTTTGATATTTTTGTGAAAACCCAAAATGACCGGTGGGACCGCTTCTCCGCCATCACCAATAAAATAGCCGTTGAGGATATAGATGATTTTCTGGTATATAGAATGCACCATCCTTCGACGCATCTGATTAACGGAAGGATAGGCATTTATCAGCGTAATCTGCGACAATTCGATGAGTCGCTCATATTGGACAACAGCTACTATGAGAAGGGCTGCCTTAACTGCCATACGTTTTGCAGGAACCGCACCGACAAGATGCTAATCGATATCCGCGGCAGTAAATACGGCAGCAGCACCTTGCTTGTGGAGGATAACATCATTAAAAAAATCGGGACAAAGTTCACATACAACTGCTGGCATCCCAGCGGCCGGCTCGTCGTATATTCTCTTAACACGATACGGCAGTTCTTTCATACCGCCAGAGAAGAGATCCGCAGCACCGTTGATATGGATTCCCTTATTCTTTATTACCTTGTTGATTCGAGCGTTGTGAAAACCTCTCCGAAGCTTTCGAGAAAGGACCGCCTTGAGACCTATCCCGCCTGGTCGGCGGACGGCCGGTATCTGTATTTCTGCAGCGCACCAATGCTGTGGTCGGACCAGAACGAAATACCCCCCGAACACTATAATGAAGTCAAATACGACCTTATGAGAATAAGCTACGATATCGAAAGCGACCGGTGGGGAGAATTGGAAACCGTGCTTTCCTCTCAGGACACGGGCCTGAGTATTCTTATGCCGCGGATTAGTCCCGACGGGCGATGGCTGCTGTTCTGTATGTGCGATTACGGTTCTTTTCCCGCCTTTCAGCAAAGCAGCGACCTGTATATAATGGACCTCGATGCCGCACGGCAGACCGGCCAGTATCAGTACCGCCGGCTGGATATCAACAGCGACCGGAGCGAATCCTGGCACTGCTGGTCAGGCAACAGCCGATGGATTGCCTTCAGCAGCAAAAGAGACTTCGGCGTATTTACCCGGATTTATCTCAGCTACGTCGATGAGGCCGGTGAGGTCTATAAACCCATATTACTGCCGCAAAAAGACCCGACTTTTTATGACTCCTTTCTGCAGACCTGCAATACCCCTGAACTTGTCGCCGGGCCCGTCAGAGTGACGAAAGAAAAACTGGGACGTGTTGTTCGCGGCTCCCGTCAAATCGAGGTTGCCCTGCCCATTACTATGGCTACTCCAAGGGCTGAACCGATGCCCGGCCAGGAATACCTCTTCGAAGAAAGGGAATAATACCCGAATGACCTGAGGAATATGTGCATTCGTCGTTCAACTACGGTATAATATCCTCATAAACTATACAAAACAGTATCAGAAAAATACTTTAGAATAGATAAGTAATGCCGAATCTGTCTCGGAAATCACCGGTTCTAAATCACAGCGAACTCATTCAGGGCCTTGTCTTTTTTATCTTTTTTTACCTGTGGGTCTGGCTCAAGATAGACCCCCGGCTTATTTATTATGGTGGCGGAGTCGTGACAAATTTTCCCGTTTTCTACCGGGGCTGGAGTTTCTTCGTGCAGTTTA
>Ga0315289_10002386_pt1 | contig 28814 bp, 23 predicted proteins | sample YL17G11_40_MG_FD_203452 | JGI IMG/M metagenome (GOLD analysis project Ga0315289, IMG submission 203452) | Sediment microbial communities from Yellowstone Lake, YNP, Wyoming, USA - YL17G11_40 | ecosystem: Environmental > Aquatic > Freshwater > Lake > Sediment | place: USA: Wyoming | collected... | reverse complement strand
GGTAGAGTCCCACCCAATATTCGCGCGGCGGTTCCGACGCGGATCTTTGGGGGTCTCTCCTCCTTCGTCCCCCATCTACCATAACCCTATCCCTCACATCTCGCTACACTTCTGCGGGCGCCGCCGTCGGCGTCCGCATTCCCTAACGAAGGCGTTTCTCGCACCCCAGATGTTGATACGAAAATCGAACATTCCCCCACTTTTTCTAAGTCGCCTCACCTCCTCCGCCCCTAACCATCAGCCACGCTCCGACTCCGCTACTCCCCGATATCCATCCCGCCAAGCAGGCCCATCTCCTAACCATTACCCTTATCTCGCCCTTTTATCCCCTCGGCCACCAGACACCCGACTACCGACGGAAAGCGCAAACCTGACTCGGATGGCGTTCCCGAGATTCCTGCGAAGGGTGCTGGACACCTTCAGTTCCCTGTGATTGGCGATGGTCATCTGTCGAGCGAGATAAGAGCAAGACGACCGTCCCTGAGAGCCGCCGCGAGCAGATTATAGTTCGGTACCAGAACCATATCCACTATGGCAGGTACAGGAGCAACAGGGAGGTGCGGCTCATTGGGAGCCTCGCCGACCTCCAAGACTACTCTACGTTTCGTCATGCCGCTGGCTACGTCAATTTCAAAGACGGTGCTTTCGCGGGCAAGCCAGACAGACCTTCCATCGTGTGATGCCAGAGCGGCCGAAAACGGGCCAGTGGCCATTGGAAGCGTCCTCTGGAGCTGCCATTTATGCGAATCGGCGAGGAACCTCCATTCCAGGAGAGCCCCGCTCGACAAGCACAATACCAGATGGTCTTCTGCAAGAAAGGCAGCCCTGCTTCCCAAGGGATCAAGTCCTTCCACTCCGTGGCGCAAGGTCTGTTGTCCCTTGCTGTCGAAAACGATGAGGGCATAGTCGTTTCCGACAGGCTCGCGTTTCATCGCGCACATCAGTGCACAAAAACCACAATCAGGAGACAGGACGCCAGAGAGAGTATCGCCAGTGACGTCAACAACGTCTGGTCGGCTGTCATTCTTGCGGCCGAGAATGTGCAATTGCGTCGGGGACGTGAAGCGTTCAGTAGACTTGTCCCGCACAATAAGCAGTTGCCCTGGGGACGTGAGGCATGCAATGAGCCCGTCCCGCTTGCGGAAACTAACCGCTGTCGTGTATCCCGTTCCGAGAGGCAATGATATGTTCTCCAGAGTTGCGTCTGGAAGATTGATCTTGAGAACGGACCGGCAAGTATCAAAGTCGCCGCCCGCTATGACAACTCTTCCGTCCCGGCTTGTACCCACCGAGAAGAATCTGCTCGTGCTGTCCAACGGTCCTATTACGGTTCGGACAGCCCTGTCGAGATAGGAAATGACAACACGGCCGTCACTTCCTGCTGTTGCGATGTAGGAACCGTCCGAAGGGCAATCAACATCCCAGATCGGGCCACGGTGCAATTCTAAGTATTCCGTATTGCCACTATCGCTGTGGGGCTGCTTGGTGGCAGAGATACCACTTGTGTCTTCCACAATAGGTGTCGGTGTTTCCACCGTCTTGGTTACTGGTTCGTTGCTGGGCGTACATAAATTGCCCAAGCCATCTTCCCAGGTCTTGAAACGGAATTTGCCAAGGTCGACCACGTTTCTGTCAGGCAGGTCGGATTTGTGAACTATGGCCATGAAGGCCGGATTTTCGTCTTCCAGTTCCGGCCTGCGACCCAAATAGCCATAATGGTTGTCATAGATGATGGAGATGGCCTTTTCCGGCACATCTGTATAGACGAGAATGCTCCGCCCCGCAATAGATATCTCATTGTCCGTCTGTTTTTCCTGCCAACGAAGCGATCTAAGATCGATCACGGGCGGCAAAGGATCAGTGAGTGCCATCGTGCCGATCCGGTACCGCAGGTACGGGAAGACCTCCTCCACAGTCAACACATACAGGCGAGCGCGATAAGCAATGAGGAGCAGGTCGCCCGCCCGCATGGGGTCGAAACACTCAGTATGCACTCCCGCATGCCATTTGTGCTCGCACTTCTGGCGCTGCGCCTGTGGCGACGTCACGACGCGTTGCTTACTACTGTCAGGATCAATGACTCTAATGCTCATGCAGAAGTCGCATGTGGACAGAGATAGTCCCTTGCCCTCGGGAGTACGCCCCTCAACACAAGTTGTCAAATCCCAGGCCTGCAGTGGGCCTTCCCAGTTTCCACATTGCCACGACTGCTTCGCGCAAGGCAATATCTTCGATAGAATGACATTTGCAGAATCGCCGGATGACCCGTTGCCTGCGCCGTCTCTTGCAGGCGGCTGCTTTGCGTCAAGGACAAGACACAACAGAGCAAGCACAAAGAACCTTAGTACCGATTGCATATCGACACTCCTAACTATGCTACTCTCCTATCATCGTTGCGGCTTCTCGAACTTCGGCTGGGAAGGACCCGAGAAGTAGTCTCTTACATCACACTTCCATGGGATGATTGTACCATCCATTTTCCTGAAGTCAAAGGGTGCTACATGGCCCGGGACGTAAATATCCTGGGCCGTTTTGCTCGTGCTAACGAGTGTTGTCGTCCCATCAGACCACTTGGCATAGCGTTCGGTGATCCGGTACTTAACGAAGAGGCTTTCCGCCTTCTGTCCCGGACGTATCTTGGAATACATTCCGGGCGGTTCTTTCCATTTCGGGTTCAACTCCCATGTTCTGGTGCTGCTCTTCGAGACGCTCGTATTTCCGCCTTGCGAGTTGCGCCAGCCGACCTGATATTCGTAAGATACCTCTGTCTGATCTCTGACGTGCTGCCACTCGGTGAGGCGTACCCCTTCGACAGTCTCTGGCTGAGCCACAATAGGAACATCGCTAGGATCATTATTGCAGCCGCCGAGCCACGTGTCCATTAAGGACTGTGCCGTCCCCTCGGACGAGGTGCCACCTGCCCCCGAATTGCCTGTGCTTGCCTGTTGTAGGCTCACGTTCTCCTCCTGCAACGCTATCTCCGTCTGACCCCCGGGATCCATCATGGAGACGAGTCTCACTACGTGTGGAATCGAGTTTATGACGAAGCCAGCTCCGTCAAATTTGCCACCTACTGATGCCGTAGCCGCGTTCATGGCAATAGCTGCAAGCGGATGAATGGCGTTTCCAACTGCACCTATGAGACCCGACAGAGCGCCCTGTAGGGGGCTACCGCCCATTGCGACGCTAACTGCGGCACCGACCGCCATCTTGACGATGATCGCTTGAAGCGTAAGCTGAGTTGTAAGGTAATTTTGTATTATGAACCAGGCAACTGCGAAGACGAACTGTCCTGTAGGATCCGTGAATTTCAACGGATTGTTGTAGCAGTAGGCGTAGCGGTTGTAGGCTTGGGAGAACTCCCGGTTGGGCACCAGCGAGTCCGCCTGGATGAAACGGGCGAGCTCGGGGTCGTAGTAGCGGGCGCCGTAGTAGTACAGGCCGGTCTCTTCGTCGAGGGTCTGGCCGGTGTAGCGATTGGAGACGCTGAAAGCCTGCGTGTTGGCGTGGTAGTTCTCGTTGCCGAAAGGCCGATAGCCGTACTGCTGGACGACATCGCCGTCGCGGTCGGTCATGAGCTGGGAAGAGCCCAGATTGTCCGGATGATAGTAATAGAAGACCGGATCGTAGACGGGTGTGCCGGCGTAGGCTTCCGTCGGGACACTGGTCAGAATGATCGAGCCGGCCAGCGCCATCAGGATTGCCTGCCGCCAGGGATTACGCTCGTAGAAGACGGCGGAGCCAGATGGACTGCCCAGGCCATAGACGACCCACAGGCGTTTGCGGCTGTAGTACAAGCGAATTCTGCACCTGCTTGCTGAACCACCTGCTCACTCGGGAGCCGGTTGTTCGAAGGGGTTTATACCGGACGTTCCCGGGGCGGGGACATAGGTTTGCGGGCGGTAATGCAGATGCGGGTTAAGGGGGGGCGGCGGGCCGCCGAAATACGGGTGTGGGACGGATGCCGTGTGAGACTCCGGACCCAGACGCCAATGGCCCGGTCGTCGGCGACGGCGGCCCAACGGAAGGAGCGTAAGTCATGGACAGAGTTTCTGGAGACAGCCAGAGACAGCCAAGCGACGCCTTGGAGAACACTTCTTACCCGGACCTGCTGCATACTCTTTTGTGGAACGCCATCCTGGAGAAGGCCACCGACGTGCACCTGCACTGCGTGCGGGAAGGAGTCCGCGTGCTCCACCGGGTCGACGGCATCGTTCATCCCAAAACCACCCTGCCGCCGGCCGAAGGCCGCAAGCTGGTCAACCAGCTCAAGAGCGCCACCGGTCTGTCGGTGGTGCGGTCCTTCGCCCCGCTGGAAGGCGAGCTCATCTGGCCGGACGGCGAGCACAAATGGGAAATCCGCGTCACGCTGACACCCGTGGGCGACCGCGAGTCCGCGCACCTGCGACTGCTCAGCGCCCCGAGCGACGAGTGGGACCTGGGCAACCTCGGCTTCTCGACGGCAGACCAGGAGAAGATCGCCGCGACCGTTCACTCCCTCAGCGGACTGGTCCTGGTCACGGGGTCCACCGGCTCCGGCAAGACGACGACGATGTACTCCCTCGCGTCGCTCATGGACCTGCGGACGACGACGACCTATTCCATCGAGGACCCCGTGGAGTTCCGGCTGCCGTACGCCCAGCAGATCGAGGTCGATGAGCGGCACGGACTGACCATGTACGAAGGACTGCGCACGATTCTGCGCATGGACCCCGACCTGATCCTGGTCGGCGAGATTCGGGACCGGGATTCGGCGGTGGTGGCGGCGCGGGCGGCCCTGTCCGGCCGGCTCGTTCTGGCCACGATTCACGCCCAGGACGCGGCCGGCGCGGTCGATGCGCTGCACTATCTCGGCGTCCCCTATCACATCATCGGCAGTTCCCTGCGGCTGGTCATCGCCCAGAACCTGGTCCGGCGGCTGTGCCCCTGCTGTGCCCTGCCGCGGGAAGTGGAAGAGGGCGAGAAGGAATGGTTTGCCTGCTTCGGCATGGAGCCTCCGGACAACCTGCTGCAGGCCGGCGGGTGCACGGAATGCGGCTGGTACGGCTACAAGGGCCGCACCGGCATCTTCGAGGTGGCGGCGGTGGACGATGAGTTCACGGCCCTCATCAACTCGGGGGCACGCCACGCCGACATGACCAACCACCTTCGCCAACGGGGCGTCCACTCCGTGGCCCACGATGCGATGGAAAAGGTGGCGGCGGGCGTGACCTCCATCGACGAGTTCGTGCGGGTGTCCGGATTCGCGCCCGGCAGCGGAGTAGTGCCGCCGGTGGCCGAGCCCGTGCCGGTAGACATCATCTCCTGACACGAATCGCGATTGATGCCATTTACAGCGTGTTCTTCGTAACCTGCCCCCGACCTGGAGCGCCGTGGCGGCTTGGGGTATGTCATTTCGAGCGGAGCGCAGCGCAGTCGAGAAATCTGGCCTCGAATTTGGCGCGTCGTCCCTTCCCGGCCAGATTTCTCCACGCGGCCTTCGGCCTTGGTCGAAATGACAATCAAAGGCCCAACATCTACGGAGTTCTCAAGAGCAATTCGTATGCGTTCCGCACTTCTGCTTGTCATTTCGGCCGGAGGTCCGCCCTGCCTGCTACGCCGGCGCGGCGTGCTGGGTGAGCCGCACGAGCTCAACGACGGAATCGACGCCGATTTTCTCGAGAACGTTCGCCCGGTGAAAATCCACGGTCTTCTGGCTGATGCCCAACTCGAGGGCGATGCTCTTGTTGGTCTTGCCGGCCACCAGACGATCCATGACCTCGCGCTCCCGCTGCGTGAGAAGCCGGATGCGGGATTGGACATTGTGCGTTTCTTTCCGTCGGCGGCGGATCGCAGCGTCCAAGGCAATGGCCTTCTGGATGCCATCGAGCAGAACCTGGTCGCGAAACGGCTTTTCAATGAAATCGACGGCGCCGGCCTTCATCGCCTCGACGGCCATGGGGACATCGGCGTGACCCGTGATGAGGATCGTCGGAATCTCCCGGCCCAGCTCGCGCAGCCGCGATTGCAGCTCCAGGCCGCTCATGCCGGACATGCGCACGTCCAGCACGAGACAGCCGCTCTGGGAGGGCTCGTACTGCGCCAGAAACTGCTGCGCGCCGGGAAACGTGCGGACCTCCAGGCCGATGTCTTCGATCAACAGACGCAGGGATTCACAAATGGCTTCATCGTCATCCACGATGAACACCACGGGGTTCTCCTTCTCCATGAGCGGCTCCTTTAACGGGTAACGTAAACTTGAACGTGGCGCCCGAGCCGGGGCCCGATTCGACCCACAGCCGGCCGCCGTGTGACTCGACAATCCTGCGGCTCAGGGAAAGCCCGATCCCCAGTCCCTGGGGCTTGCTGGTGAAGAAGGATTCGAAAATCTTCTCCGACAGCTCCGGTGCGACCCCCCGGCCGGTATCCGTCACGGCGACTTCCACATGCCGGTCATCCGGCCGCGAACTCGAGATCGTCAGGGTCCGGCGGGTGACATCCACGTCGCTCATCGCCTCCATGGCATTTCTCATCAGATTCAGCGCCACCTGCTCGATCTCGACGCTGTCGCCCTGCACCTTCGGCAGATCCCGTCCGAGCCGTGAGAGGATCGTCACGTTGCAGCTCGATGCCTCGCTCGCCACCATGCGGATCGCGTCGTTCAGTACGCTCTCCAGGTCGGCCTCGCCCGCGTGAGGCTCGTGCCGGGCGATCAGGCTCCGGATGCGCTTGATGATGTCGGCGGCACGCTGGGCCTGGGCGGCGATCTGCTCGATCGAGGCTTGCACAGCCTCCAGGGAAAACTGCTCCTTGCGCGTGAGCCGCAGGCAGCCGCCGCAGTAGTTCAGAATGGCGCACAGTGGCTGGTTCAGCTCATGCGCCAGCCCGGAGGCCATTTCGCCCAGCGTGTTCGCATGCCAGGCTCGCGTCAATTCCGCCAGGTGCTGCTGGACCTGCGCCTCCGCCTTCTTGCGTTCCGTGATATCCCGGACGAGGGCCCACATGCCCACGGGCCGGCCCGCATTATCCCGGCTCAGGTACGCGCGGACTTCCGCCGGGAAAATCAAGCCATCCTTTCGAATGTATTCCTTCTCGTAGACGTCGGAATAGCCTCTGGTGCCGACCTCTTCCTGGACGATCCGGCTCTCCTCGGCGTGCCATTTCGGCGGCGTGATCTCCTGGTACGTCCGTTGCGCGATTTCCTCACCGCTGTAACCGAGCATATCGAGAAAGATCGCGTTGCAGTGCAGGATTTTTCCCGCGAGGTTGACCGCCAACGTGCCGTCCCGGCTGCCCTCATACAGGTCGCGGTACTTCCTCTCCGATTCGCACAGCGCGTCCTCCATGCGTTTGCGCTCGGTGATGTCGAGGACGACGCTCTGAATCCGGGTGATTCTGCCGTCCAGGTCCGGCAACGCCAGGTTCTGGTCCGTGAACCAGCGGATCTCGCCCGATTTGGTGATGAGGCGGTACTGCTGCGACCAGTCCCGGCGGCCCTCTTCCAGGTAGTGGGCCACCTCGGCTTCGAGCCGGGGCACATCATCCGGGTGCGTGATGCCGGGCCACGAGACGCGTCCGGACAGGAAGTCATCTACCGTGTAGCCGAGGGATCGCTCCACGTTCTCGGAGACGAACTCCACCGGCCACCGCCCGGGCACCACCCGCCACAAAAAGACCAGCACCGGGCTGCGGTTGACGATGTCCCGCAACTCTCCGAGGCTTCTCTCCACCTGTTTGCGCTGGGTGATATCGCGGCCGATGCCGATCAGGCCGACGACCTCGCCGGTGGAGTTGCGCAGCGGCACCTTCGTCGTCAGGTTCCAGGTGGGCAGCCCGCTCGCCTTGTCGATCACGCTCCGCTCGATGTTCATCAGCGGCCGGCCCGTTCGCATCACCTCCTGCTCGTTGGAGTAAACGCTTTGTGCCAGCTCCGGCGGGTAGAAATCGAAGTCCGACCGCCCCACGATTTCCTCCAGAGATCCCACGGCCTTGCGCTGCAGGACTTCCCGGTTGCAGAGCACGAACCGGCTCTCCCGATCCTTGACGTAGATCGCATCCGGTATATTGTCGATCAGGGTCCGCAGCAGATTGCGCTCGTCGGAGAGGCTCTGCTCGGCCCGTCTTCGCTTGGTGATGTCAAAGCCGGTTCCGATCAGACAGGAGGTTCCCCCCACACAGGCGCGCTGGCCGGTCACGTAAAACGGCACGACCCGCCCGCTCTTCGAGCGGCAGTCCACCTCGATCTCAACGCGGCCCTGCTCCAACGCCTTGCTCATGGCTCCCGCCACGAATTCTTTTTGCGCGTTCGCGACGAAGTCCAGGATGTGCATCGTGGCGATTTCCTGCGTCGAATACTCACTCAGGAGCTCGAAATTCCTGTTCCAGCGTGCCATGCGTCCGTCGAGCGTGAGAACGAAGAAGGAGCCCGGCAACGCGTTGATCACGGATTCCGAGAAGTCCTGCCCGAGAAGTGCGGCGTGCCCGGCGGAATCCTGCGGTGCGGTCCCCGGCGCGGCGGCGACGCCGTTACCTCCGACCCCTTGTGCTGTTGATATAGGCTCCATGCACGACAGATCCCCGGACGGGGCATCAATCTCCTGCAAGACCGCGGTCTATTTGTTTAGTACAGTCCCGCTCAGGGCAGATGCCGCGTCCATATAGGTTGTTATCGAGCCGAACGGCCAAGACTTGACAGGTAACCAGTCGGCACCTGCAATGCGAAGAAATCATTCCGCCCTCCTACTCAACCCTGCCTGCCGGCCACCGCGGGAAGCACAGCGTTTTCCTGAGCGCCGCAAGCCGCCTGGCGCCCTGCCGGAGTTTCGATAAAGCCTGAGCCGAAAACCGCTTGAAGAAAAATTGCGCCGGCGCAAATTCTTTGTCGCACCATGAACATTTTTTTCTACCCGACCGTAACCCTTATAGGACGCAAAAAAACAGGTGTCTTGGACTCAAGTGCTGTAGCACAGTTGCCGATAACGGCAATAGCCCAAGTTAAGATTTTTCTCCCCTCCGGAAAACATCGGGTAGCGCCATGTTACTCGATGTTTTCTTTTTTTATGGGGTTTGCGCTGGTCCCAGCCCAACCAAATCAGCGCCATCACACACGTTTGGCGCTGCCACCCTGCCAGCGACGGGGATGCCTCACCCGTTGCCGGCCTCCTTCTGGCCGCAGCACTTCTTGTATTTCTTGCCGCTGCCGCACGGGCACGGCTCGTTGCGCCCGACCTTCGGCTGCTCGAGCTTGATCTGCTTGACCTTCTGCTCGCCCTGCGGGGCCTGGGCCGCCGCCCGCTGCTGCTCCGACATCGCGAATTGCCCGACTTCGTTATGCGAGGTCTGGCTCACCCGCCACACGCTTCGCGCACGAGCGCCCGCCTCCAGGTGCACCCGGAATATGATGTCCGTAGCCCGGTCCTCAATGGATTCAAGCATCTCGTTGAACATGCGGAACCCCTCGCGTTTATACTCGGTCTTGGGGTCCTTTTCCGCCAGCGAGCGCGTCCAGATGCTATCCTTGAGGTGGTCCATCATGTAGAGATGGTCTTTCCACGTGCTGTCGTAGACCTGCAGGAGAACGTAGCGCTCCAGGTCCGCCAGCTCCGCGCGGAGGAACTTGCGTCCCACCTCCGCCAAGCGCGTTTTGGCATTCTCTCCGTCGGCGAGATCCGCCTCCTGCAACGAGGTGTTGAACCTCTGATTGGCCCACTGGACGAGCTCGGCCCGGCTCAGACGCGCCATCTGTTCGCTCAACTCCTGGTCGAGCTTGCCGTCGTTGTAGCTTTCGCTCAGCGCGACGAGCTCGCTATGCAGGTCGCGGGGCTTCATATCCTGGATCCGCGCGGCGGACAAACCGGCATTGTATTTCCGGTTCGCCCACTCGGCCAAGGCCTCGAACCCGTACACGTTCGCGCCTTGCGGCCCGTAGACCATGCTCATCGCGAATTCAACGGGATACTCAATCTCGCGGCGCCGATATTTCTCGGTGGCCCGCTCCAGGAGCAACTGCCATGCCTTTTCGGCATTCAACCCTTTCACTTGCTCGAGATCGAGCGGGATATCGAACTTGGCGCGCGCCCATTCGGCAAAACGCCGCACCGCGAAATCATCCCGGAGGAATTCGGCCAGCGCGGAGCAGTCTTTCCTCTCGATCTGCTCGGCCGCGGCGGCGGCTAATTGCTCCTCAATCACTTCCGGCGTCTGGTTCTTCACCTTGCCCGGGCTGAGGTTCACCCGAAATGTGTTCATCGCCCATCGGGACAGGCCTGCGACATCCCACGTGCTCGGATCGCTGTAATCCTCCAGGTACTCGCCGAGAGACAGCGAAATGTCGCTCGTAACGTTATCCTTGGCACGCTGTTTGATCAGGGCTTCGACTTCCTGCGGGGAAACGCCGGCCACGTCCGACAGCTTCAGGTCCACGTCGAGATTCACACGGGCCCATTCCACCATGCAGCGCAGCGGGTATTCCTTGTCGAGCATCGCCTTGGCGTGCTGCGTGATGGTCGCGTCGATCATCTCCAGGATCATCTGCTTGACGTCTTTGCCCGCCAGGACATCGCGCCTCCGCGAATAGAAGATCCGGCGCTGGTAATCCATCACCTCGTCGTATTCGAGCAGGCTCTTGCGGATTTCGAAGTTGCGCTCCTCGACCTTCTTCTGCGCCTTGGCGATGCCCTTGCTGATCCGCTTGTGGTAGATCGGCTGCCCTTCCTCCCAGCCGATCCAGGAGAGTGCCTTGACCGTCCACTCGGGCGCGAAGACCCGCATCAGGTCATCGTCGAAGCAGAGAAAGAACTGGCTGGAGCCGGCGTCGCCCTGCCGGCCGGAACGGCCGCGCAACTGGTTGTCGATGCGCCGGGCCTCGTGGCGCTCGGTGCCGAGGATATGCAGGCCGCCGATCTCGGCTACGCCGGGGCCGAGCTTGATATCGGTGCCCCGGCCGGCCATGTTGGTCGCGATGGTGACGTTGCCGCGCGTGAGGCCGTCCCGGCCCGGATGCTGCTGGCCGGCCTTGGCGACAATCAGGGCTTCGCGAGCGTGCTGCTTGGCATTGAGGACTTCATGCTCGAGTCCATGCCTTCTGGTCAGCGCCTCCGAGAGCGCCTCGCTTTTCTCGATGCTGATGGTGCCGACGAGGACCGGCCTGCCCTCGGCGCTGATCCGATTGATCTCCTCCACAATCGCATTGAACTTCTCGCGCATGGACTTATAGATGACGTCCTCCATGTCGTCGCGGACGCAGGGCTGGTTCGTCGGAATGACGACGACATCGAGCTTGTAGATCTTCATGAACTCTTCGCCCTCGGTCGCCGCCGTGCCGGTCATGCCGGCGATCTGGTCGTAGAGCTTGAAGAAGTTTTGCAGCGTGATCGTGGCCAGTGTCTGCGTTTCTTCCTTGACCGTGACACCCTCCTTGGCCTCCACGGCCTGGTGCAGGCCGTCCGACCACTGCCGCCCGTGCATCAGCCGGCCCGTGAACTCGTCCACGATGATAATCTTGTTGTCCATCGACACGTAGTCCTTCTCCTTCTCATAGACCACGTGGGCCCGCAGGCTCTGCTGGATCAGGTGCGACCACTCCATGTTCTCGCCGGTGTAGAAGGAGCCGATGCCCGTCAGGTCCTGGGCGGCTTTCTCGCCCTCGTTCGTCAGGCGGACTTGTTTGTGATCGAACTCGACCTCGTAATACTGGATCGCCTCGGCCAATTTCGCGCGGGCGGCCTCCAGCTCTTCCTCCGACTTGGCAATCACCTCCTGGGCCTTCTCCACCCTCGCGCTCTCCTTATCCTTCTTGGCCTCCGCGATCTCCCCTTGTGCGCTGGCGATCCTCCGCTCGGCGGCATCGATCTGGTTCTTGATACGGTCGTAGCCGCTCTGCAGACCGAGCAACTGGCGGGCGACCTGGTCCGCCTTGCGATAGCGGCTCACGTCGTCGAAGGCCGGACCGGAAATGATCAACGGCGTCCGCGCCTCGTCGATCAGAATGGAGTCCACCTCGTCGATGATGGCGTATTGCAGCGGGCTTTGCACCATGTGCTCGAGCGCGGTTTTCATGTTGTCGCGCAGGTAATCGAAGCCGAACTCGTTGTTCGTGCCGTAGGTGACGTCGCACAGGTATTGATTCTGCCTCTCCTCGCCCGAGGTGTCCATGTCCGCCTGAATCGCGCCGACGCTCATGCCAAGCGCCTTATAGATCGGCCCCATCCACTCGGCGTCGCGCTTGGCCAGGTAGTCGTTCACGGTAACGATGTGAACCCTGCGCCCCGTCAAGTAAACCAGGTAGACCGCCAGCGTGGCCACCAGCGTCTTTCCTTCCCCGGTCGCCATCTCCGCGATTTTGCCCTCGTAGAGAACGCTGCCGCCGATGAGCTGCACGTCGAAATGCCGCATGTTGACGGTGCGCCGGGCCGCCTCGCGAACGACGGCGAACGCCTCGGGCAGAATATCCTCCGGCCTCTTGCCGCCGGCCAGCGCCGCTTTGAATTCGGCCGTCTTGGCCTGGAGCGCCTCGTCGCTGAGCTGCTGCAACTGCTCCTCGAACGCAGCGGACTGGCGGGCAATGGAGGCGTACGCTTTGACCAGCCGCTCATTCCGCGAGCCGAAGATCTTTACCAGTAGCTTACTGATTTTTTCAAAAGCCATGCTGCCTGCTCTTTTTCTTCTTCTCTGTCATTCCAAAGCCACCCTGCCGATGCTTGCGATAAGGGGGACTCGCATTCAGACTTTGATGAGCCAGTATGGCAGAGTTAGGCATTGCTGTCAAGAAATCCAGGCGGGCCGCCGGACCGCCGCATGCACGACAAGGTTGCGGCAGGCCAAATGCTCCGTCGGCGGTGATACCGCTTGGGAATGACTCCCGGCTCTTCGCTGTCATTTCGACCGAAGGCCGAAGCGGAGAAATCTGGCCCCGAACGAGCGGCACGCCAGATTCGTAGCCAGATGTCTCGACTGCGCTTCGCTCCGCTCGACATGGCATACGGCGCAAGATTCCCTCCGAATCGGCATGAGCCCCAAATAGAGCTCCGCGCCCTGCACTGCCACTTTTTTCCCGTGCATCCAGACCGCCAACTGACATGCTCTCCTGGGAAAAATTACGTCCGTTCGGACCCTGCGGTTCACTTCCTGGACCTTCCCTTGCCTTTGCCTTTCCGGGCGGACTTGGCGGCGCGCGGCGGCGGCCGGACCTGGCCCAGCGGCTCCACGGGGGCGACGTTCAATTGGCGGGCGGGCACATTGACCGCGAGGATGCGCACGCGCATCGGCCGGCCCAATTGCACGGTCTCGCCCGAACGCTCCCCCATCACGCACTGGGCAACTTTGTTGAACCGCCAGCGGTCCGGGCCCAAATCTTCCAGCTTGATCAGGCCCTCGATGCCGAACTTCTGCGATTGCACGAAGACGCCGAAGCCGGTCAGACCCGTGACGACGCCGTCCATCTCGTCGCCGAGCTTCTTGCTGAGCATTTCGAGGATCAGGACGGTCGTGAGCTCCTTTTCGGCATCCTCGGCCCGCTCTTCCATGAAGGTGATGTGCCGGCCCAGCTCGAACAGGTCCTGACCGGCGGCCACTTGCTTCGCGGCCTCCACGCGGCCTTCGAGACAGTACTGCAGCGTCCGGTGCACGAGCAGATCCGCATAGCGGCGGATCGGACTGGTGAAATGACAATAGTGCCGGGAGGCCAGCGCGTAATGGCCGATGTTCGAAGGCGCGTACAAGGCCCTCTCCAGACTCCTGAGCACGATCAGATTCACAGCGAGCGAGCGTTCCGTGCCCTTGACGAAATCCAGTACGTCCTGGATCGCCCGGCGATCGGGGGTTCGCGGCACCGCAATCCCCATGGCCCGCAGCAGTCGGGCCATGTTCTTCAGGCTCAGAGCATCCGGCTCCGGATGGATCCGACGCATGAAAGGGATATTATGGCGGTCCAGGAGCGAGGCGACCGCCTCATTGGCCTCGACCATGAACATCTCGATGATGGTGTGAGGGTAACTGGTATCGGCGGGATGGGCATCGACCACGCGGCCGGCATCGTCGAAGACCAACTGCGGCTCGGGCAGATCGAGATGAAGCATGCCGTCCGCCGTGCGGCGCGTCTCGATCCGGCGGCTCAGCGACTCCATGTTGCGCAGCAGCTCGATCACTCCGCGCTTCATCCCCTTCGTGTGGCCCTTGAGAATCCGGTCCGCCTGCTCGTACGTCAGGCGGGCCGTCGAGCGAATCGTCGTGTTGGCGAACCGCCGCGACACGACGCGGGCCTCCTCATCGTACGTCAGGTAGACACTCTTCGTGAAACGCTCCTGATCCGGCTGCAGGCTGCAGATGCCGTTGCTGAGGACCTCGGGCAGCATCGGGATGGTTTTGCCCGGCAGGTAAACCGTGTTGCCTCGCGGCCGGGCCTCGTTGTCGAGCGGCGAATCCGGCGGGATGAAATGGCTGACATCCGCGATATGGACGCCGAGAACCCAGTTGCCCGCCGCATCCCGTTCGAGGCTGATGGCGTCGTCGAAATCCTTCGCGTCCGGCGGGTCGATCGTGACAATCGCCTTATCCGTGATGTCCTCGCGACCCTCTGTCCGTGCCGGCTTGAAGTGCGTGGCGGCCGTTCTTGCCTGCGTCACACATGCGGAATCGAACTCGCCCGGCAGATGATACTGATGAAGAATCGAGGCGATCTCCGCATCGTATTGTCCGGCCCGGCCGAGCACTTCCACGATGACCCCGCGGGCGAGAACTCTCTCGGTCGGATACGAGAGAATCTCGACCACGACCTTGTCTTTCTCTCGGGCGTTCTTGGCCGTGACGTCTTCCACGACGATCGGCTCGAAGAAGGTGCTGCCGTCCGGCTGAACCAGCCAGGCTTCCGGGTGTCGCATCAGGGTTCCGACGAAGCGGTTGTTCGCCCGTTCGAGCACTTCGAGAACCTCGCCGGTATAGCGAATGTCGGGACCGCGTCGGCCCTTGCGATTGACCTTCGCCAGCACCACGTCGCCGGTCATGGCGTCGCCCGTGCAGCCCGGCGGAATGAACAGGTCGCCGTGCGCGTTCGGCGCCAGAGGACTGATGAAGGCAAAACCTTTCGGGTTGGCACGAAAATGGCCGACCACCTGGCCGGCCATCGAGGGCAGCGTGATGAGGTTGCCGGCGCCTACGACGACGTGTCCGGCCCGGCGCAGCTCCTCGAACGCGATTTTGAAATCGGGGTAGGCGTCCTCGCTGACGCCCAGTGCCCGGGCCAATTGCGCAGGCTGGAGCGGCTGGTACTCCTGACGCTTGAGGAACTTGAGAATCCGGTCTTTGTATACCTGAGGCATCCGTGCACCTAAAGAAGCAGCACCCGACCGGTTTCGCCTCGGTCAGGTGCTGTTGATTACCTCATTGCCATCGCGGTCACACAGCGAAGTACGGCTGACCCGCACCGCCGTTACGCCGGCTGGGGTGCGACGCCCGCCTTCGCCTTCAGAGCATTGACCTTCCGGGCCAGACGGGACTTCTTCCGGGCCGCCGTCTTCTTGTGCATTGCGCTCGTGGACGACACCTTGTCCAGCTTCTGGATGACGAGCTTGAATTGCTCCTGGGCCGTCGCCACATTACCCTGGCTCAAAGCCGTCTCCAGATGCTTGATCTGCGTCTTCACCTGGCTCCTGCGAGACCGGTTCAGCGTCCGCCTACTCGCATTCTGCCTGACTCTCTTCTTCGCCGACAACGAATGTGCCACTTTGATCTCCTAAAAGTCTTCTCTGTTCTATCGCTACTTTACCGAGAGGTTAGTTGCGTCCTATTTTTCCCGGGACGGGCCGGTTTCCGGACCGGCCTTGGGCGGGGCCGTCCGCAGCCTCTCGACCCGGGCACTGACGTCCCTGTACCCGAAATCCGACTGTGCGATCTTGCGGTAAACCTCCAGAGCCTTGTCCTTCTCATCCTGCTCTTCGTACGCACGAGCGAGATTATACCGCAGCTCCTTGGCCAATGCATCATCTTTTATTTCGTAGGATTCGATGGCCCGCGTGTAGACGTCGATGGCATCGGTGTACCAGCCCTTCATAAAGAAGCAGTATCCGATCTTGTCCATGGAGGCAATCTTGCGGCGGGGGTCCTTCTGGGCCTCCTGGAACAGCGGAATCGCGTCATTGTGCCGCCCGTTTTTCATCAGCCGAAGCCCGTACTCGTACTTGGCGGCCAGATCGGTCGGGTAATTCTCCACGCAGAGCCGGTAATGCTCGAGCTCCGTGCTGTTGAACCGGCCCGTCAGCTCGGCGAGCCGGACCTTGGCCTCGGCGTTCTGAGGCTGCGCCTCGGTCTGCCTCTTCGCCTCGCGGATCTTGCGCCGGAGCTGCCTTATCCGCAACTGGCCCGCACGCTCCTTGAAGCTGAAATCGCTGCGACTGACGTAGGCATCTTCGAGCAAATGGATGGCCTCGTCCTCCGCCGGGTCCGCCTCCAGGTCGGCCAGTGCCTCGGCCAGACTGAATACGTTCTTCGGCAGCTCCGGCTCGCGGGCATAGGCTTTCCGAGCCTCCTCGACGGCCGAAACGCGGTAATCCTGGGTCTTGATGACTTTATCCTGGGCATACAGCCGGGCCTGCGTCTCGCGGTCCCGGATGGACTGGCGGAAATCGCCGTCGATGTCGTATCGGCCCTTGGACATCGTCAGCTCGGCCGAAAGATTCTTGAACTCGTCGGCCAAATCTTTATCCTCCGGTCTCATGCGACTGGCACGCTGACAGGCCGCCACCGCCTTGTCGTACTGCCCGAGCGCCTTGTAGGAGTCCTTCAGCAACAGGTACGACTGCAGGGATGGCTTTTCCAACGCATTATTCGTCTGAAAGATCAGATTGGCAATCCAATGGGCCGTGCGGGTAAAACCGCCCTCGACGGCGGCCTTGAGCATGGCCTCGGCGTAGGCCAGGTTGTCGGGGTCCTTGACGAACAGGTACTCGGCGTTGAGCATCTGCTCGAGCGGGGTCTTGCCCCGCATCCGCTTGACTTTTTCCATCATGGACGGCTTCTTGCCGCCCCGGCCCCGCCGCTGCAATCCCAGCTCGCACAGAGGCAGGTGCCCTTCCTCCAGGGCATCGGGTGCGCGGCTCAGGCCATCGATATACATGCCGATCGCATAGTCGTATTGTTTTCGATCGGCGGCGTTCCGGGCTTTCTCGAAGAAAGGTCTGGCCGCGCCTAAATCGTGCAGGCCGGCCCCTCCCTCCACGGTCGCCTCCATTCTCCCATCATCCATGATCGAGCCCATGGCGTCGGCGCCATCCGCCCTCACACGGGTCCGCTGGGGCACGACCTTGCTCCCCGCCGCCGCGTGTGGTGCCGCTCCCTCCGACAGCCGGCGGCCGCCTTGGGCGAGCCGGGCCCGGAGCTGTCGCAAATCGTTCACCAGCTTCTTGTCGTCCGGTTTGAGGCGGACCGCCCGCTGGCAGGCCGCGACGGCACGATCGAATTGTCCGGCGGACGCATAGGCGTCTTTGAGCTGGACATACAAGTTGACCGCCGGCTTCTTGGCGTTGTTATTCGCCAGGAACATCAGATCGGCTATCCACTTCACCGCCTCGCTGTAGCCCCCTGCCACGGCGGCCTGCAACAGGGCTTCGCCGTGTGCAAGATGTTCCGGGTCTCTCGCGAGCAGGTATTCGGCGTTGAGCATTTTCTCCAGGGGGGTACTGCCCGTGGAGAGACGCCGATTCACCTCCTCGGGCGTGGGTTTCGCTCCACCCCGCTCCTGCCTCTGCAGCGCCACGACCCGCAGCTCGATGTGGCCCTGCAAAACGTCGTCGGGCACCAGCCGAATGCCCTCAAGGTATGCGTCGATAGCGCGGTCGAAGTCACCCGCCTCGGCCGCCTGGCGGGCTCTCTCGAAGTGTACGCTGGCTTGGACCTGTCCCTGGGCAGCGGGTTCAGACATAGCGCTAAGTCATTATCTCTTCAAATGATGTATCAATATCCCATCGTAATCTTCGGCCGAATTTTGTCAATGAATAAATGCTTGTATGGAGGCCGGGGCTATGTTATAAGAACTCGAATCGCCTTGCCACAAGAAAGTGGCCGAAGGCTTATAGGCAAGGAGTCATGGAGAAGCTTGTATGAGGACAGCCCTCGAGCAGTACGATCCGCAGATATATGAGTTGATCAGACAGGAGGAGGCCCGGCAGAGCGGCTCCATCCGCCTGATTCCGTCGGAGAACTATGTCTCGAAAGCAGTCATGACGGCCACGTCGAGCTGTCTGACGAATAAGTACGCGGAAGGTTACCCGGGCAAGCGGTATTACGAAGGCCAGCAGGTCACGGACCTGATCGAGAAGGTCGCGCAGGAGCGGGCCAAGAAGCTCTTCCGGGCCGACCACGCCAACGTTCAGCCCTATTCCGGCTCGGTGGCGAATTTAGCCGCCTATGCCGCTCTGATTGAGCCGCATGAGACGATTATGGGAATGTCGCTCGTTCACGGCGGACACCTGACCCACGGCTGGAAGGTCTCGCTGACCAGCAAGTTCTTCAACTCGATATCGTATGAGATCAATACCGAGACCGGCCGGCTCGACTACGACAAGATTCGCGATCTCGCCAAGAAGCACCGGCCCAAAGTCCTCATTTCCGGAGCCACCGCCTACCCCAGGACCATTGATTTCGAGATCTTCGGTCAGATTGCCAAAGAGGTCGGGGCCTACCACGTCAGCGACATCGCTCATATCGCCGGCCTCGTCGTCGCGGGCATCCACAAGAGCCCCGTGCCCTACGCGGACATCGTCTCGACAACGACCCACAAGACGTTGCGGGGCCCGCGCGGCGGCATGCTACTGTGCAAGGCCGAGTTCGCAGACAGAGTGGACCGGGCCGTCTTCCCCGGCCTGCAGGGCGGCCCGCACATGCATACGCTCACGGCGATTGCAGTGGCTCTGGCCGAAGCCGATACGCCCGAGTTCGTAGCCTACGCCAAGCAAATCGTCAAGAACGCCAAGGCCCTGGCGGAGAAATTACTCGAATACGGCTTCAACCTGGTCTCCGGTGGGACCGATAACCATCTGATGTTGATCGACCTCCGGAACAAGGGCATCCCGGGCAAGAAGCTGGCTAAGGCGCTCGACCGGGCTCGCATTGTCACTAACTACAACACCATTCCGGGCGATCCGGCGCCGCCGTTCAACCCGAGCGGCCTGCGACTGGGGACGCCGGCCATCACGACCCGCGGCATGAAAGAGCCGGAGGCTCAACAGATCGCCGCCTTCATTCACCGGGTCGCCGAGAACGTCGATAAAGAGTCGGTCATCGAGGAGGTCGGCAAAGAGGTGCTGTTGTTGTGCTCGCAGTTCCCTGTACCCGAGCACTTCATTATCCCGCTCAAGAACGGCGGTCACGGCAATCGGGACTGATAGAGAAAGGCCGGGGCACGGAAGCCTATGGCGTCAGAAACCCTGACAACGGCGATTCTCGGCCTGAACGAGCGCGGGCGGCGCATGCTCAGGGCCGCCGTCCGGACCGGCTGCTTCCAGATCAAAGCGGTCGCCGACCAGGACCAGCAGCAGGCCCAAAAAGCCGCCGCAGAGTGCGGCTGTGAGGCCTACAGTGACTACCGGCAGCTCATCGTCCAAAACCAGCTCGACTGCCTTCTCGTCGCCGCGGATACCCATGCCTGTGACGAGCAACTGAAAGCCGCCATTCGCAAGAAATTCCACATCCTCAAGCTGGCGCCGCCGGCGCGGACGTTCGAGGAAGCTCTCGAATACGTAAAAATGGCGGAGAGCGAGAAGGTGCGTTTCGCCATCGGCAATCCGGACCGGTTCAAAGACGCCTACTTAGCCGCACGCGAGCTGATTGCCCAAGGCGGCATCGAGCACGTCTTTTTGGTCATCGCGTATTGCCGCCTCCGCGCGGCGGAGCGGCCTGTCTGGCAAAATGATCCCAAGCTGACCGGCGGAGGCGTGCTGCTGCACGATTGTTACGCCATCGTCGACCAGATTCTCTGGAGCTTTCCGATTCCGGCACAGGTGTACGCCCTCGCCGTCAACCAGGCGCCCGACAAGCAGCAGCGGCTCTATCTGACCGAGGACACCGCCGTGGTCGCCATGAGGTTTACCGATGCGTTCATGGCCAACTTGATCGCCACGCGACGCAACGAAATCGGGCCGAACCACGTCACGATTGAGGTCCACGGCCGGGGGGCCCGCCTGACGATTGCCGGGAACGAGGTTACGCTCGAGACGGACAATGGGCGGAACGATCAGAAATGGCAATATGATGACGATGAGCAGGCCGCCATGGAACGTCTCTTGTCGAGTTTTGCCCAGAGCGTGCTGACCCCGGATCAACCGCTCACCAGCAGTGCGGCGGAGAACCTCCGGAACATGGCGGTGCTCGAGTCGGCCTATCTGTCCGCGCGAACGGGCTTCCCCGAGGAACCCGCTCGCATCCTGCAGTTGGCGGGCAGTCTGGCCCGGCCGCCGGCAAGTATTTGACAGAACGCGGGCACGAAGGTATCTTGACAACGGACACGATGGGCGAATGTCCCGCGCGGACTGGATTCGAAGGGACAACGCCGTCAGGAAATTCAGAATTCTATTCTGGGAGGTCACACTATGAAGAACTTAGTCTACGTCGGCATCATCGGGGCCTGTATTCTTGTGGCGGCCGTGGTGTTTGTCAAAACGCGATCCGGAGGCGCCGGTGGCATCAATGGCCTCGGCGACGAGCAGACCTGGGTCAAGTGCTCGCAGTGCAATCAGTCCTACCAAATGAGCCTGAAGGACTTTTATAAGGAGCAGGAGGAGAAGGCGAAAGCCAACCCCACGCCGATGCCCATCGCCCATCCCCTGACCTGCAAGAAGTGTGGCAAGGACGCCGTCCGGAAGGCCTTCAAGTGCGACAAGTGCGGCGAAGTCTCGTTCGCGAGCAGCGTGCCGAACGATTTCGAAGACCGTTGTCCCAAGTGCAAGTACAGCGCACAGGAAGCCAAGAGAAAAGCACGCCTGGGCCAGCAGTAAGGGTGCCGGACGGGACCATGCAATTTGCCGCCGGCCTTCATCGGCAAGGCCGGCTCCGACACGGCTTACGACGAATTCGTGCGCGGTATGTCATCCTGAACGAAGCGTAGCACAGTGAAGGATCTGGGCGGCGCAGAAGAGAAACCTCTCGTTCCAGGCCAGATCCTTCGCCTTCGGCTCAGGATGACAGCGTCCCCTCGCCCAAGGACTTTTCCTGATCCGTCTTACTTGGCCCCGGACGCTTCGGACGTTCGTATCTTCGAGGCGTTTCGGAGTTCCTTCAGCGGCGTAGTGACCCCTCTGGCATATTCTTCTTCACCTTTCTTCAGTGTGCCGGCGTTGGCATAGCGGGCGGCAATCCGCTCCCTGATGTAAGCGAGGCGGTTTTCGGGATTCGGGTGCGTGGAGAAGAACTCGATGGGCCGCACGGTCTGCAACTGCTGGAGGACCTGCATGGTCTCGACCATGCCGTTCGGGTCGTAGCCGGCCTGGATCATGTAGGACAGGCCAACCAGGTCCGCCTCCTTCTCATCATCCCGGCTGTATTGCAGGCTCAAAAAGCTGGTGATGAACGTGGAGGCGCGGGCCATATCGGAGGACACATTGCTGATGTGCGCGGCCGCGACCAGCGCCGTCATGCCAATCTGCCGGCTCATGCTCTCCATCGTGTCGCGGGCCACCACATGCCCGACTTCATGACCCAGAACGGCGGCCAGCTCGGCCTCCGACTTGAATTCCTTCAGAAGTCCCTTGGTGATGAAGATGTACCCCCCGGGCAGGGCAAGAGCATTGGCCCCTCCCTCCTCGATAGCGACAAAGTGGTAGGACAGGTCCGGCCTGTGACAGACCCGTGCAATCCGCTGGCCGACCCGATTCACGTAGTTCTGTATGTTGTCATCCGGGACCCGGCCGCCCAGTTCCTTTTCGACGTAGGGTGCATACTTGCGGCCGAGCGCCACATCCTCCTCCGGCGAGAAAAACATCAGCTCTTCGTCGCCCGTCACAGGGTTGATCGCACAACCGGCCCAAAGAGCAGACAGCAATCCCAGCCCGACGGTGTAAAAAACTGTTCTGTTCATTACAGCAGCACTCCCGAGTGTGCGACTAACCTTTGTGGCCTTTGTAGGTCGTGCGTCCCCGCACGACTTCTTCAGGCGAGCGGGGACGCTCGCCCTACTGGGCGAAATTTCGCACCTGTCAATCCGGGCCACAAAAGTTGGTCGCATGCACTCCCGAACCAACGAGGTTTTACTTGAAGAACCTGGGGGGCATATTATAATGACGGTTTTGTTTGTGTGGTAGCGAAAAGGATGGCTGAACCCAGAGTTTGTGATGGTTGCAGTCAGGCCGATACCTGTAAAGAGGCGTATCGCAAGCTTGGCTGTGTGGAAGGCCCCTCCATGACTCGGGAGGTGCTCATCGCCTTCCTGCTGCCCATCGTCGTCTTTGTGGCGGCCCTGGGCGGGTTTGGCTATCTTCTGAAGGACGTCGTGGCCAAGCCGTACCAGACACCTTTGGCGCTGGTCTCGGCCGTGCTGACTACCGCGGCGTTGATGCTGGTCGTGCGTGCTCTGGTCCGACGGCATCGAAAGGAATGAAGTTCCGAAACGGTATTGGTATGCTCATTGCAATCACAGACAGCCGCTCTTTCGCCGGAGGGGTGCATCCGCCGGAGGGCAAACATCTCACCGAGGACAGGGCCATTCAGCCCGGACCCTCGGCGAAAGAGCTTGCGATATTCCTGAGTCAACACATCGGGGCTCCGGCTCAACCGGCGGTCAAGAAGGCGGATGTGGTTCAGGCCGGCCAGAAAGTCGGAACCGCCCAGGCATTTGTCAGTGCGCCGGTCCACTCCCCCGTCGCCGGCAAGGTGAAGGACATCGCCCTGCAGTCGCATGCGGTTCTGGGCCGCAGCCTGGCCGTAACCATCGAGGCCCAGTCTGAGACTCCGCCGAGCCCGCCCGTCTTCCAGCGGCCGGAAAAGTTCGATCCGACCGCGTACACCCCCGAGCAAATCTGCCATAGCGTTCGCGAGGCGGGCATCGTCGGGATGGGAGGCGCGGGCTTCCCGACCAGTGTCAAAATTCAGCCGGACGCGAAGGTTCCGAAGGAGACCCTCATCATCAACGGCTGTGAATGCGAGCCGTACATCACGTGCGATTACCGCGTCATGCTCGAATGGACGGACCAGGTCATCACGGGCATTCAATTGGCGCAGCGAGCCTGCGGTGCGTCGAAGGTCTTTGTAGCCATCGAGGACAATAAGCCCAAGGCCATCGAGCGGATGAGCGCAGCGCTGGAGAGGCTGGGTCTGGCCGCCGGCATCAAAGTCGTCCCCGTCCGGACGAAGTATCCGCAGGGCGGCGAGCGTCAGCTCATCCGGGCCGTGCTGAACAAGACGGTGCCGACCGGCGGCATCCCCCCTGCTATCGGCGTGGTCGTCGATAATGTGGCGACCGTGGCGGCGATAGCCGATGCCGTGATCAACAACCGGCCTCTCACACACCGCGTCGTGACCGTGACCGGCGAGGGGGTCGCAAAACCCGGCAATTACTACGTCGCGATCGGAACACCTGTTAAGACGTTGCTCGATTATTGCGGCGGCGTTACAGAGGGCTCTGCGAGAATCGTGCTGGGCGGCCCCATGATGGGACTGGCCATTGCCGATCTGAGCACGCCCATCACAAAAACCAGCGGCGCGGTGATGGTCCTCACGAAGAAGCAGGCCGGCAACGGTGAGTTGAAACGGCGGCAAACGCCCTGCATCCGGTGCGGCCGATGCCTGCAGGCCTGTCCCGAACACCTGTGCCCGACGAAGATCGCGCACGCCGTCAAGAACAATCTCCTGGACCTGGCGGAACGCTACTACATCACCGCCTGCATCGAGTGCGGCTGCTGCACGTATGTCTGCCCGGCCCAGGTCGATCTGACCGGATATATCAAGACGGGCAAAATCCTGCTCGCCCGGCAGAAGAAGAAAATGCCGAGCTGAGGGAGGCCCGCGTCGCAAAGGAGACCCCGAGGATTCCATAAATGTCAGAAGAGATCATGGTATCATCCCCGCCGGAGATTTCCATATCGTTTGCTCCGCATATTCACCAGGCACTGTCGGTCCAGCGCGTCATGCTCGATGTCGTCATCGGCCTGGCCCCGGCCCTAGTCGCCGCCGGCTATTTCTTCCGCACGCGGGCCCTGCTGCTCGTCGGCACCTGTGTGCTGTGGAGCATGGCCGCCGAGTGGGTCTGCAACGCGGTTCGCAAGAAGCCGAGGTCGCTCGGGGACCTCAGTGCGGTGGTCACCGGCGGGATCCTGGCGTTGTCGCTGCCGCCCGCCCTGCCGCTGTGGGCGGGGGCTATCGGTGCGTTCTTCGCCACCGCCATCGGCAAGATGGTGTTCGGCGGCCTGGGAGCCAACATCTTCAATCCCGCCATGGTGGGCCGGGCGTTCCTGACCGCCTCGTTCGGCGTGCTGATGACCACGTGGACCGTGCCGGCCACCATGGATCCGAAGCTGCCGCCGGTGGGGCCGGACAGCAAGATGGAAGATGTCAGAACGCAGGCGACCCCGCTGGCCTGGAGCAAAACGGCTATCAAGGACAAGACCGGCGCCTGGATTTACAACGAGCGTCATCCGCTCTGGCAAACCGTGCTCGGCGAAGAAGGCGGCTGCCTCGGCGAGACCAGTGCCATCGCCCTGCTCCTCGGCGGCGGCTATTTGCTCGTTCGGAGAATTATCAGCATCCATATTCCGTTGGCCGTCCTGGTCTCGGCGTTCGCCTTCGCCGGCATCGCCTACCTCCTGAACTCGGAGGCCTACATCCAGCCGTTCTACCATCTGACCGGCGGTGCACTTCTGTTCGGGGCGTTCTTCATCGCGACCGACCCGGTGACCGCCCCGCTGACCGTCCGCGGCCAGTGGATTTTCGGCGCCTTGATCGGAGCTTTCACGATGCTCGTTCGCATCGCCGGTGAATATCCCGAGGGCTTCATGTACGCCGTGCTCTTGGCCAACGGCGTCCGGCCCCTCATCGACAGACTCGTCCGGCCGGTTCCCATAGGAGGTATACCCCGTGCTGCCAAAGCTTAAATACTTCCTCCAGCAAAGCTGGCTGCTGCTCGCCAGCTCGTTTTGCTTCGGCCTGCTCATCGCGGTCACCAACGCGGCCCTGTCGGACCGGATCGAGCAGAACAAAATCGCCAAGCTCAATGAGCTGACCAAAGTCCTCCTGCCCGAGGCCCAGCACTTTCAGCCGGTCGACGCGGACATCGAAGTCGCCCTGCCGGACGGCTCCAAGGAAAAGACCAGAATTTCCGAGGCGCTCTCCGGCGACAAGCAGCGCGTCGGCTGGAGCTTCAATATCCGTGGCATGGGATTCTCCGGTGCCATCGAGATGGTGGTAGCCGTCGATAAGGACTTCCGGAAGATCATGGGCTTCGACGTCCTGGCGAGCAGCGAGACGCCGGGCTTCGGCGACCGGATCAAGTCCGACTGGTATCGCAGCCAGTTCGCCAACGCTCCGGCCGACCGGCTCACACTCGTGAAAACCGGCGACCCGGCCGCCAGGGACTCCCAGATTGTCGCTCTGACGGGAGCCACTGTCAGCAGCCAGGCCGTCGTCGATATCTTCAATACGTTCCTGACGCAAATCAAAAACCAGATGCAACAGAAAGGGTTGATCGGCAATGTCAGCCAGTAACGGTTCCACTTCCGGCCTCTATTCCACGGCGCTCCTGGCGGGCCTGTGGCGCGAGAATCCGACCTTCCGCCTGCTGATCGGACTGTGCCCGCCGCTGGCGGTTACGACCGCCGTCAAGCCCGCGCTGACGATGGGCCTGAGCGTTATTTTCGTCCTCGTGTGCAGCAATCTCGTCGTCAGCCTGATGCGCAACCTGCTCAAGCCGCACCTGCGCATCATCATGTTCACCGTGACCATTGCCACGTTCGTGACCATCTGCGACCTGTTCCTCAAGGCCTATCAGCCGAACATGAGCGAAATCCTCGGCGCCTACGTGCCGCTGATCATCGTCAACTGCCTCATCATCTTCCGGGCCGAGGCCTGTGCCAGCAAGTCGGGCCCGCTGGTGAGCATCCTCGACGGCCTCGGCATGGGGGCGGGCTTCACCCTCGCCTTGTGCATTCTCTCGGCGGTCCGCGAGCTGCTCGCGACCGGCCACGTCTTCGACATCGCGATCATGCCGAAGGCCTTCGTTCCCTGGCTGGCCCTGCAGATGCCCGTCGGTGCATTCGTCACCCTCGGCTTGATTCTCGGCCTGATCAACGTACTGACGCGCAAGGCGCCGGTGACCGAGGAGGAGCCGGCAGCCGTTGTAGAGACGCAAGATGTTGCCTCTCTGCCGCCCGCTACCGCATAAGGAACCGTGATATGGATAGATTCGTCGTATTGCTCATGGGTTTTCTGTCGGTCGTGCTGGTGAACAACTTCGTGTTCACGAAGTTTCTCGGGACCTGTCCCTACCTGGGCGTCTCCGGCCGGCTCGACCGGGCGCTCGGCATGGGCCTGGCGGTCACGTTCGTCACGGCCCTGAGCGGCACGCTGACCTGGATGGTGGACGCCTGGATTCTCACTCCGCTGCATCTGGAAATCACCCGCTACATCTGCTACATCGTCATTATCGCCGGGGCCGTCCAGCTCGTCGAAATGTACGTCCGCAAGTTCTTTCCGGCCCTGTACGAGGCATTTGGGATTTTCCTGCCCCTGATTTCCACGAACTGCGTCATCCTGGGCATCACGCTGTTCCTGGACGTCTGGGGCACGGACAATCTGCTCGAAGCGGTCGTCATCAGCACGGGGACCGGCATCGGCTTTACCGTCGCCATCTGCATCATGGCCGCCATCCGCGAGGAGCTGATGCTGGCCGATGTCCCGGAGGCCCTCAAGGGCGCCCCGATCACGTTGATCACCGCCGGCCTGCTCACGCTGGCCTTCATGGGTTTTGCAGGAATGATCAAATGATTCTCCTTACGATAGGGCAGCTTTGGAATAGCGCCTGGCCCGCCGGGTTGATTATGCTCGGCCTCGGGCTCGGGTTTGCGATTGTCCTCCTCATCGCCAGCGAGCGATTGAAGGTCCCGCTCGATCCGCAGGTCGAGCAGATCTACCAGGCGCTGCCACACGTGGAGTGCGGCGCCTGCGGGTTCGCCGGCTGCGGACAATACGCCCCCGCCGTCAAGAGCGATCCGCAGTTGCTGGGCAAATGCGCCCCCGGCGGTCCCGATGTGGCGGCCAAAATCGCTGCGATTCTGAACATCCAGATCAGCGACCAGGGTGCACCGCAGCGGCCGATCGTGCGCTGCCGCGCTCACAGAGGCGACCGGACCTACTACGCCGATTACCAGGGCATCCCAAGCTGCACCGCCGCCAACGTGCTGACGAACGCTCAGGCCTGCAAGTTCGGCTGCCTCGGCTTCGGGGACTGCATGCGAGCCTGCAAGTTCGGCGCCCTGCGGGTCATCGACGGCCTGGCCACAGTCAACTACAAAAAGTGCACAGGCTGTGCCGCCTGCTCGAAGGCCTGCCCGCGCGGCCTGATTGCGATGGTCCCGTTTCGTCACGACCCGATGATGACGGTCGGGTGCAGCAGCCGGGAGAACGGCAAGACGACCCGCACCATGTGCCAGGTCGGCTGCATCGCCTGCGGCCTGTGCACCAAGCAGAGTGACACCTTTGTCGTCGAGGACAACCTCGCCCGCCTGGACTACGCCAAGTACGAGCCCTCCGCCCAGACCGAAGCCGCCCTGACCAAGTGCCCCACCGGCGCCCTGGTCTACCGCGGCAGGACCGCCCCCGCCCCCCGCCCGCCCAAATCCAAACAGGCCGCCGCCCGTGTGACGCCGTGAGCTATTCATTACCGTCTCGGTGCCGCCAGTACCCTGGCTGGCGGTGCAGGTGCATGACCGCAATGATTTCAACCCGCCGATTGGCGACCCTGTAGATGATCCCGAAAGGAAACCTCGGGATGCGTCACTGGCGCCACGTGCCGGATACCACGCGATACATGTTCGGATGAGCTTGAATCCGGCGTATCGCTTCCGTGGCCGCCTCCAGAAAACGGCGACCCAAACCGGTCTGCTGCGATTCATAGTACCGGACCGACTCCAACAGTTCCGTTTTCGCTTCCGGATGAAACCAGTATTTCATCCCTGGAGCTCCTCGGCGGCTTCCTTGAGAACCGTATCGCCGGGAATCAAATCCACGGTGCCTTCATCAATCTCGCGGCACCGCCGGGCAATCTCCTCGCGCCACTCGCTGCTGACCTCAAAGGGCTCCTCGAAATCGAGACTCTCGAGCAACTTCTCGGCAATCAGCGCCCTCGCTTCGCGCGGGAGCTGAAGGGCCTCTTTGATGATGTTTTCCGCTTCTGGGCTCATACTGCATAACTCCTCAACCGGGCTATTATCCGTGGCTCTCGGCCCCACCGCCACATCCCTTCGCTGCTTTCAGTATAGGTAGACACCTTGCCAAAGTCAACTCCAGGGGCCGCGTTCCGAACGGCTCGCCTCAGCCGGCACCACTCGCCGGCTCCAGGCAGATTGGCTTTGTTTTTCACGCCCGGTTTTGAGGGGAGTACATCATAACTCTTTTCCTCATCTGTTGTTAACATCCATTTGCGCTCCTGGAAATTGGCTTTGTTTTGGACAGCGGGGCCGGCTCGCAGTAAAGCCGGCAGGCGTTTTCCGGAAGGTGGGAAGTGTAAAGTGTGAAGTTTGAAGTGCGGGGTGCCCACTTGAAACTTCCCACTTGAAACTTGAAACTTCTGGTGTAAATTGGCTTTGTTTTTCACCGGCGGCATCTGAATGGAACGGCTCATAACCTACTTTCCAACCAACACTTAG
>Ga0315289_10002385_pt1 | contig 28824 bp, 30 predicted proteins | sample YL17G11_40_MG_FD_203452 | JGI IMG/M metagenome (GOLD analysis project Ga0315289, IMG submission 203452) | Sediment microbial communities from Yellowstone Lake, YNP, Wyoming, USA - YL17G11_40 | ecosystem: Environmental > Aquatic > Freshwater > Lake > Sediment | place: USA: Wyoming | collected... | reverse complement strand
AACTTTTTGAATCTACTGTTGGTTCCATTGACGTGATTCTGGGCATGGGTGGTTTGTCGTACAATCCAGCCAATCCCAGGGATCGACAAGAAGTAGCTGACTCCTTTACTTTCGACAATCTGCTTGAACTTGCGAGCAGTTCTGTCTGCCAGAAAGTAGAGGAACAGCACTCCTACGACGTTGAAGATCATCCAACCCAGCCAGGTCTGGAAAAAAGACATCCCAAAGGAACTTTTCCAGATAAGGATTCCGGCTGGCCCAACAAATAGAGCTCCAAACAGACCCCAGAGCTTTGCCAAGGTTTCACCCCCTAGAGTGCCGATTTGAACAACGAGCAGACCCTTATTCTATGATTTTTTAGTATAAAAATCAATCAATTTAAGCCTGCCTTTGAAGATTTAGATATGAGTTTTACTCCCAGAGAAGCAATCTTGCTTCCTCCAAAAATGGCAATAGTGGTAAATATTGACCAGCAGATAAGGTTTATTAATCCAGAAATGAAATCAGAAGGCAATATTTTTTGCAAAGCTTCTTGTGTTGCCATGCTAATATTTTCTTTTAATTGTTCCTCGTTGGAAATATTAAGCTTAGCATTAGAAACCTTTATCTCTTGTATCTGATTATTCTTAAAAACTTCTGGAACTGTTATCTTCCCAGTAAAAATCTGAAAAGAATAAACAATAATCCAGACAATTAATACTACGCCTCCCACCAATAATACATAGCCAGAGATTTTATCATAATTCATATGTTTTTTAAGTTAATTTTTTAAATTCACATATATCTTTAAAATCGCAGAACTGGCATGGCCAGCCAGGAGTGGCTTTAAAGTCACTATGTTTTAAATTCCCAATTTTTTCTAATAGCTTTTCTTTAAATTCTTCCTCTTCTTTTTCTGTTGGCAGAAATGACATCATTTTGCCTGCATCAAAATAGTAATAGGTTAAATTCCTGGGTTTTATTTTTAATATTTCTTTGGCTGCCAGATTGTAAATCATTAATTGCTCTTTTTCTTCAGGGCCAAGTTTTTCCTTGGCTTCGCCTGTTTTGTAATCAATGATTTCTACTTGGCTATCATTTATTTTATCAATTCTATCTATCTGCCCTTTGATAGTATAATCCCCTATCTTGATTAGAAAGGAAACTTCTAAAGCTGGCTGATTATTGATATTTAAAATACTCGGATTATTTCTAACAAAAGAATCATAGAAATTTTCTAGAGATTGCTTACCCTGAATAAATCTTTTCTTTTTTACTTCTTTTGAAGGATACCAGTCATCTATCCAGTCTTTTTCATATATCTTTAACAATTCTCCTTTGGATATTTTTTTAATTCCCCTTTCAACTATTAAATGACAAAAGTGTTGCAATGTTCTATGGATAGTTATTCCAAAACTGAAATTAGCATTTCCTGCTCTGGGAATATTTAAGATATGGGCAAATTTGTACTGCAAAGGACACTTTTCAAATGTTGATATCTGAGTATAGGAGAAATATGGTGGCAGGATTATGCCTGAAGTTTCTAAAGGAATATATTCTTTAGCTGGTTCAAAAAGAATTTGCTGCAAAGGCATTGTTTTGTCTTTAGCCATGCCCAGCTCATATAAGAAGATTGAAGGTTTTTTCTTTCTTTGTCCTCCGTAATCATCAGACCAGCAGAAAAATAATCCTTTCTTAGCTCTGGTCATAGCAACATAGAATAATCTTCTTTCTTCTTGCAAATGAACATCTCCTGAAGGAAGAATGTCTTTTACAAGATCATCAGGCATTTCAATTGGATCTTTCCTCTGATCTGTTGGAAATCTTCTATCAACCAGATTAACTAAAAATACATATGGGAATTCCAGACCTTTGGCTCCATGAACAGTTATTATCTTTACCATATCAGGTCCTTCTTCTAGATTGGTTTCCAAATCCCCTAGTTCCCCTGATTCTAGTTCCATATTTAAAAGACCAACAAAGTTATTCAATCTTGGTTCAAGCTCTGTTTCCTCAAATTGCTTTATCTTTTTATAGAACTGGTTAAGCAATGATATTTCTTTTTGCTTGTTGTTTTTAACAAGATAAAAAAGATATTTAGAATCATTCAAAAATCTTAAGAAAATTGAGCTGACATTTTCTTTTTTGCAAGCTTCTGTATGTTCAGCTATCATTGCCAGAAAGTTTCCTATTCTCTCTCTTGTTTGATTGGAAAATTGTCCTGCTAAATGAAGATTTTGCAGAGTTTCATATATTGACCAGGCCTTTATCCTGCAAAAATTAGTAATTTTAACCAGTTCCTGATAAGGAATATCTAATATTGGAGATTCAAGCACTCTAAACACTGCTGGACTTTCATGATAATTATCCAAAAGCTTAAAGTAAGCAATGATATCCATTATTATTGGCTGGGAATATAGACCTCTTGAAGCTAAAAACTGATGGCTAATTCCTTTTCTTTCTAATTCTTTTACAAAAGAATTAGCTGCATCATTTGATCTAATAAGGATAGCAAAATCAGACAAAGAATTAGCTATTTTTTTCTTCATCAATTCCTCAATTTTGTCTACTACTCCCCTAGTTTCATCTTCTATTGTCTGAAAATGCAGATTTTCAATAATAGCTGGAGGTTCAATTATAGCTGTAAGTTTTTTGCTTATTGTTTGGAATGTTTTTAACTTTAATCCTTTTTTTTCTGCTTCTTTTAATATTTCCTTCTCTTTATTTAGCTGGAATTCCAAACGATTAGGATTATTCAATTGAATGAAATTATATGAAAGATCAAGAATATTTTGTCCTGACCTGTAATTTTTTGTTAAAACAACCTCTTTTGTGTTTTCAAAATCCTCTTTGAATTTTAAAACATTATTAAATGATGCTCCTCTCCATCTATAAATCGCCTGATCGTCATCAGCGCAAACAGTGATATTATTCTGAGGATGAGCCATTAGCTTTACTAATTCATATTGAGCCCAGTTGGTATCCTGGAATTCATCAACCAGAATATATTTAAACTGCTGCTGGAACTTTTTTAATATAGCTGGCCTGTCTTTAAAAAGTTTTAGACAATATATTATTAGATCTCCAAAATCAAGAAATGAATTTTGCAGCATCAATTTCTGATAAATATCATAGGTACGAGCAACTTCCTCTATCCTTTTAGCCTCTTCCTTTAACTCTTTATCTTTGCCTGCTTTGGTTTTTAATTTCTTGGAATAATTAAGATAATCTTCTGGATAAATTCCCTGATCTTTACATTTGGAAAAATGTTCTAACAAAGCTCTGATGAATTTGGTTGGATTGCCCATTGGTTTGTAATAATCCAGATCAAATTCTTTTAGATTTCTTCTTATCAAAAGCCAGGCAGCAGTGCTGTCTAATATTTTAAAATTATTAGGCAATCCAATATCAAGACCATTTTCTTCCAAAACTCTTTGAGCAAAAGCATGAAAAGTAGAAACCCACAAATCCAGATATCCAAAAGGCAGAAGTTTATCAACTCTTTCTTCCATTTCCTGGGCTGCTTTTTCTGTAAAAGTAACAGCTAAGATTTCTTCAGGTTCAGCTAATCCTTTCTCTATCAGATAAGCAATTCTTCTAGTGATAACAGCAGTTTTGCCTGTTCCAGCTCCAGCAACAATTAAAAGAGGGCCAGATCCGAAAGTAACAGCCTCAATCTGTTCCTGATTGAGATTGTCTAGATAATTGGATTTTTTAGATTTATTTGGCATTGCTCAATAATACCATTTTTGTAGTTATCCAAAAAGAAAGCGCCACCGCAGTGGCGCGCTCGTCATTTGGTCTCTAGGAGGTCTTAGTGGCGCATCTTGTGCCACAGGAGATTGGTCAGCCCTGCGATGGTAAGAGTTTCATCGCTTAGGTTGTCTTTGTTGATGTGGACGTAGAGGTGTGGATCGCTGGAAATTCTCGTTGCTACTCCATCAAGATCCAACCCCTTGATATCAGCGAGCATGGTTTCAACTGACACTGACAACATATCGGGGGCATGCACAGAGCAGGTTCCGTCGAGTATCTCGCGGACTCTTCTCTCGACATCGTCTTTGGTCATCCGCCTGAGCTGTCCATTGGTCATCTATTCCTCCCTTGGACCAGAAAGGTCATATTCCAAGATTAGTATAATAAGAGAATCTAGTCAATTCATTGCCATAAAGATATTTTTTTGGCAGAATACAGCAATATGAAAGGAATTGCTGTATTTTTTAAACCTCAGGGCTGGACTTCTTTTGATGTTGTTAATTTTCTGAAAAGAAAACTCAATGAAAAGGATATTGGACATGGAGGATCTTTAGACCCTATGGCTCAAGGTGTTTTGATTGTTGGCATTGGCAGAAATGCAACCAAAGCATTAAGCCATATTTTGAAAAACAGCAAAAAAGAATATATTGCTGAAATCCAATTAGGCCAGGAATCAGATACATATGATATAACAGGCAAAATACAAAAAAATCAGATATCTAAATTTCCTGCCCTACCAGAAATCCAGCAAGCATTAGAAGAATTCAAAGGAAAGATAAAACAAACTCCTCCTAGATTCTCTGCTATCAAGATTTCTGGGGTTCCAGCATATAAAATGGCTAGAAATAATGAAGAATTTGATATTCCTTCAAAAGAAGTAGAACTATTTGAATGTGAGATTCTTGATTACAAGTCTGGAATCTTAAAGATGAGATTAGTTGTTAGCTCAGGTTTTTATATCAGAAGCCTGGCTCATGATCTTGGCCAGAAATTAAAAACAGGAGGTGTGCTATATAGTCTTTTAAGAACAAAAGTAGATAGGTTTGATATTAATGAAGCCATAGATATTAAAACCTTTCCAGATTCTAATCTGGAAATATATTTTAAAGCCAGCGGTACGGTACAAGGGATTGGATTTAGAAATTATGCCAGGATGATAGCTAAAAGATTACATATCACAGGTAAGGCAGAAAATATTGAAAAAGATTTTATTGAAATAATTGGTCAAGGTCAATTAAAAGATTTACAGAAGTTTTTGGATAAAATTTCTAATGGTCCTCCCCTATCAACAATCAAAAACCAGTTTTTCTATTTTAGAAAACCTCAAACTGCATATACAGAATTTAAAAAGTATTAGAATTTATCTTTTCTCTAATCTTTTTTAGCTGTTCTTCTAAAAAGAACAGATTATGTATTGTAGTTAACCTGCCAGCTAGCTGTTCTCTAGCTTTAAATAAGAAATTTATCTGAGCTTGGCTGTAATTCTGGCAAGCGAAGCATTGACAGCCTCTTTCAATTGGCTTGAATTTATCTTTTAGAACAGATTTCTTTAAATTAAGATATCCTTTTGAGGTCAAAGCAATTCCATGTCTGGCAATTCTGGTTGGTAGAGCACAGTCAAAAAGATCTATGCCAAGCTTGATAATATTTTCCATTACTTCCAAGTCCCCTATTCCCAGCAAATGGTGAGGTCTTTGCCAATCAACGTGTTTGTTTATCAAAGAAATTGTTTTATACATCTCTGTTTTGCTTTTGCCTAAAGCTCCTCCAATAGCAATGCCAAATACAGGCAGATCATTAACAAATCTTGTTGATTGTTCTCTTAAATCTTTGAATAATCCTCCTTGGATTATTCCAAATATCTTTTGTTTGTTATCGCTTTTGGCAATAAATCTCTTAAACCACTCATGGCTTAATTCTACTTCTCTTTGAGTGATTGTTTTGCTGTCCAAAGGAGATCCGCAGACATCTAAAAGATATATAAAGTCTGCTCCAAGATCTTTCTGAGCCTGATATGAAGATTCAGGAGTTAGATATATTTCCCTGCCATCTCTTGGAGATCTGAACAATACTCCCCTCTCACATATCTTTTTTACCAGTTTAATTCCAGTATGTTTAAATATCTTTTTGTCTGGAAAAATGGAACCAATCTTTCCTAATCCTAATTCTGCTCCTTTTCCTAAAGAAAAAACCTGAAAACCTCCTGAATCTGTAAAAATAGGTTTGTTAAAATTAAAGAATTTATGCAAACCTCCTGCTTTTTTAACTTCTTTGGTTCTATCTAAATCAATAAAATGAAAAGTATTGGTTATCTGGCATTGAACATTAGCTTGATTTAAATCATTTGAGTCCAAGCCTCCTTTTACTACTCCTAAAGTAGCTACAGGAATAAAAGCAGGAGTATTTATCCTTCCATGAGGGGTAATAATTGTTCCTGTTCTGGCCTTGCTTTTCTTGGATTGTTTTTCAATATTGAATTTAAACATTTCTTTGTCTGATTTCTTTTTCGCTTAATCCAAAATGATGAGCTATTTCATGCCAAATAGTATCAGCTACCAGTTTTTCCATGGCTCTAAAATCTGGACTGAAATTTTCTATTGGTTTTTGGAAAATAGTAATCTTGTCAGGCAAAACATTAGCATAGTTCGTTCCCCTATTGGTTTTTGGAACACCTTCATATAATCCAAACAATGTTTGATTTCCTGACAGATGAGTTTTTCTTAATTGCTCCTGATTTGGATAATCTTCAATAACAATATCAACGTTTTCCATTAAACGTCTGAATTTTTCAGGAATCAAAGAGATTCCTTGTTGCACTATTTTTTCAAATTCATCCTTTTCCATAATATTCAAGCTACGGAACATAATTGACTTACAAGGCCTTTGATAATATTATGAGATTCAACGCACCTTGGCAAGTTAAGCTCTCATAAGGAGGAATGAAGATGCTGAGAAGGACTTGGAAGCGAATATCGCTGGAGCTATCAAGACCATGGATCTACAAATTGATCCGGGTGGTGACTTGGATGTATATTGTCCCCCTTGCTGCTTTTGGGGCGCTACTACTGGGGTGTCTGCTGCTGGCTGGTTTCGCTCTGGCTTATCAGCATCTCGTTCCATAAGGGGAGAAACAAATCAGGAGGGACAAAGGGGCCCTCTTTTCCTTTTTCAAATCAAAAACCTGCTTTTTAAGCAGGCTTTTTGAATTCTTTTATTGTCTAACCTTCAGTTTATTTATAATAATCAGTACCAATCCAGCGCAGATAAGGTTTAATGGAGCTAGTATCCAGCTTTTCTCAAGAAACCCATCAAGGGCTAAAACAGCTGCTCCTAAGGCATAACCAATCATAAAGAAAGGATGGAACTGTTTTTCTCCTTTTTGGATAAAAAACAATTGCATTGCCCAGGATAGAGTGATTATTAATAACCCAATTATTGCTAAAGCAATCATAAGATTAAGATTAATTATTTATATCTTCTATTTTCTCAATTTTAACAGAATAAGTCAAACATTGACCTGTTAGGAATCTGATACTATAATAGAATTCTCGCTCTTTTCGTGGGCGAGAAGGAGGTGGTTTATGAAGAACCGGTCTCGGGTGATGTCGCATGACATTATGTCGGGGCCAATGCTAGAGCTGGCAGTGCAAACCGGGCAGGATCAATTCGGAGACATGAGAGATCTCTTGGATGGATCCCCAACAAGATGGCGCTTCTAGCGCCGTATCAAGGAGGTTCGGACCACTATGTTCGATTCAAGCCCACGATAGCCCAGGCGGTTGAAGTTTATACCGTCTGGGCTTGTGGTTTTATATTAATTTTCTCTGAGGGTTTTTCTTTTGAATAATTTTTGTAACCACTGCAACGAATTTTTCAGCTTTTTCTAAAGATTGTTCAGATTCCTGAATAGATACTAAGATTCCTGCTTCATCATACGTAAATTTATTACGGAATTTACGCATTCTATCAAATGAAGACACAAGTCTGGAATAATCTTTTCCTAAGATTACTTCGCAAAACTGTACAACTGTTTTGTGTTGCTGACCATCGATCGGACGATAATTGAAGGAAAACATTAAAGCTCTGCCGGTTCTTAACATGGCTAAATAGGAATAATTATAGGCGACCTCGCCATCAATCTTTAAATTAGCCTTAGCCACCTTGAGATCTTTATGTGCTCGGTTGACGTGTTTGAAGATTTGGTCAAAGCCAATATTCTTTTTTTCAATAAACCCTTGCTTTTCAAGATTATTTATTAATTTCTTCATAGGAGCTCTATTCTTTGCTCTTCAATGATGCCCTGAAGGAACGAATCTTCTTTGGATTTTTTATCCCATTCTTTCTTGGCGAATAAATGATAATTTATTTCCCTATTAAAAATGCTTTCTAGCTTGCTAATTTTAGAAATGAGAACATCTTCATCAACTGTTCCTATAATCATAACATCTACATCACTTGCAGAATCTTCTTTATTCTTAGCAAAGGAACCAAATATAAAGGCCCTCTCGATTCCTTTTATCTTTCTGAGTTCTTGTTTTAATTTGCCGGCAACACCGATTGTTTTAAAAACAATATTCTTGTATTCATTAAATAGTGCGCCCTTTTGGTTCAGAAAATAATATATTTGATTACCCATTCTTTCTTTTTGGAAAAGGCCAGTTTTTTCTAAAGATAAAAGCTCGCGCCTAATGTTTCCAACAGACAAACCAAGAATTCTTTCTAACTGTCTTAGATAATATTTCTTGTTGGGATCAGAAAAGAAATATTGTAAAATCTTTTCTTTCGTTTTTGATTTTGTAATTTTTAACATTTCCATAATGTAGTCAATTCTGACTACAATTGTAGTCAATTCTGACTACAATGTCAATAATTCTATGGTTGTTCAAGCTACGGAACATACTTTACAGTCTATTAATTCTAATTTGGCCATTTCTATATCATCTTTTTTCTGTCCTAGCTTGGCATTGATGAACTTCATCAATGATGTCGTAGGATATCCTCCTCTTCTATTGCTTATCAAAGAGCACAAGCCAGTTCGCGGAACATCCAAACCCGTTATCAAGGCAGCTGGACACTATTTGGAGGGCCGACTCGATTCAGCAGAAACTGCTTGGGCCATTCTTCGTGAAGAAGCTGGAGCAGTTACTACCAACGTGCGGCAAATCCTGGGGTGCATGCCAGGATATCCGCCGACGCTGGATATCCTGATTAGTTTCTACGTCAGCGAAGGATGGGAGTTCCAGGGAGAAAGTGCTCCAGGGATTACGCCTTTTGAGGTAGAACTGGACAAGACCGTCAAGATGGTGATACGAGGGGAAATCGAAGACGAGTTCTCGGCCTACGCGATTCTGCTTCTGTTCGCGATGTGGTCGAATGGCCAACTGAATGTTATGGTTCCTGCTTCCTGACTGTGCTCTGAGTCGGCTGCCCCAAAAAGGCAGCCACTCTTCTTTTATATAAAAAGAATAATACAAACAGTAATTAAAATAATAAGTTCTATTATCCACGCCCAAGTATATTCATGCTGCATTTTTAAGTGAAAATCATGGAAGATTGGCTTAAGTAGTTTCTTATTCCATAAAATGTCTATTATCAGAAAGAAATCAGGAAAGATTGCCAAAAGAAATGCTCCTATTACCAAGAATATAGATGATTCTGATATCAGAAAGATATATAAGGTCAAAAGGGTTGCAGATAGAAATAAATCCCCTATCCCTAAAATGATGACCTGTTTTTTTGGCATTCCTGGCCTGTCATAATGAGGCAAAAAATCTAATATCCAATGACTTAAAAAAGCCAATAATAGGATTATCAATGGACTGGCAGGTAATTTATCTACTATCACGAGAGCAATAGCAGTATGGAGGATAAAAGACATGCAGGTTTATAAATTCCCTAAAATCTCTTTTTTAAGTTTGGAAATTCGATGATCTAACAGATCAAGCTCAGGAAGAGATTTTTGAGAGGAAATTAAATCTTTTAAATCTTCATTTAAATTTTTCAGATTATATTTTTCTATCAGCTCTTTGTATTTTTTCCAGTCAATTTGTTCTGCTTTTAATAGACTAAAAATATCAATTAAGTCCTTTTTGCCTTTGTTGGTACCTCTTCTGTTTTGAAAAGTATAAATTTTTAAAATAAGGAGTATTTCAGGAATGGGAACTAAAAATCCTTCTAAGCTCTGGTAATAATGTTGAATTTCCTCAACCTTCAAACCAAGATTGGAAAAATGGGGTAAATAAATATCTACATCTATTTCTTCTATTTTGATCTCGTATTTTTTTAACCTATCATTTTTAAAAAGATTATATTCTTTCCTTATTTTTTCTAGTTCATCATAATCGACAATTATGTCTACGTCTTTTGATTTGAGGGATTTGGAGTATAAAAACACTGCCCAGCCGCCAATGAGAATAAATTTAAATTTTTTCCTTAAATTCTGAAGAGTTTTAAAACTTTTTTCGGTTATTAGGTCGTGATAAAATTCAGCCATTTTATTTCAAGATTTTATCTTCTAAAGCATTTAAAAAATCCTTAGCATACCATTCTGATAGATTCCACAAGTCAACGAATGTTTGACAGCTAGGAGTAAGTTTCCCAAAATTACTCAGCCAAGGGTCAGCTCGCAAAACAATTAGATTAGAATAACCTTTTTGATAAGGAAAACGATCTTTTATTTCACTTATTTTATTTTCCGGTAGATATACGTAGATTTTGTCGTAATCAGCAGGAGCTTGGCTGTATTTTTTTATAAAAGCGCTGTAAGCACCAAAAATTATTTCTGAAGGCATCTCATTTTCAATTTCACGAATCGATTTTGAAACATGAGTTTGATAAATTATGTCTTTTTTTAGATTTCTAAAAGTTGTCCAAAGGCGTAACAATTTTTCGGTATCCCTAATTCTTAGTCCTCTTTTTCCCTCAATGGCGCTTATGTTTCTCGGAACTTTTAGAGCGTTAAAAACAGTACTTAAAGAAAAGCTGTATTTTTGTGCCAGTTCTTTTTGGGTAAATTCAATTTTTTTATTCTCAATGGCTTGAAATAGAATCTCTCGCCAAATTATTTCTTTCTTGTTCATAGTTGTAATTTAACTACTTGTTTCGCTAAATGGACGCAATAAATGCCCTTGTTTCTACTATATTCGAAACAATAAAGATTGTCAAGACAGGATAATCTCTGATCTATTTGATATTTTCTATTAAATTAACTTATTTGGGCAAAGAGGACAACGTAGTTTTTGCCATAAGCTTTAGCGCATTTTGGACAGGTTGTATAAGAAAAATAGAGTTTTAAGATCTTCTTGCCTTTGCTGATTACATATTCTTCCATTTCTTTGGCCCATTTGCCTGCATTATTATATGGTCCTTCAAATACTTTAGTTAGAAATGTACCAGAAAGAGTTGCCATTTTAGCTCCTGGTACATCTTTAGAAACATCAATATAGATATCAGCTCCCCAAATAGACTTTTCATCAGTCAGCATTAATTGATATGGAGCTTTAGCATTAGCTTTTTCAATTAAGGCCATATTCTTAACAACCTTTTTCCCCATATTTAAGGGTATATGAAAAAGACTTGTGACATGATCTTTGACAAAGACTTTATCCTTCCAGACTACTTCTTTATCTTGCCATGGGGCTGGATCAAATGGATCACAGCAGCCAGTGTGTTTTATTTCTGAGTTTTGCATATGTTTACATCTTCTTAAATGGCGGATATAACTCTTTATCTATTGTTCTCTCAAAACAGACTCTTCCAGCATCATGATTCCAGTTTGAAATACTGTAGCCAGGCATTACAGGTATTGCTTTTGGTTCTCCTATATTATTCTGAGAAATGCTTGGCAGATTAAACTCTGCACAAAGTTCAAATACATTCTCTCCCTTTACCGTATATTCATATGGTTTTCCTGTTTGAGGGTCTGTTGGTGCCATAAACCCGCTTATCGGATCTTCTAGCATTTGCAATGTTTGAGGCAATCTTTGTTTACTCTGCCAGTAATAGATTATTTGATATTGAATATTATTTAAAGCCTCTGTCTTTTGAGCATCAAAGCGCATTAATCTTTCTTGTTTTGGTGAGCCGGTTAATACAAAACCAATAACAATTAATACTAAAACTATTACGCCTGCCAGCCAGGCAAAGTATTTGGAATGTTTAGATGGCTCTTCTCTACGCACATCCCATAAATAATATCCAAATATGCAGCCTGAGGTAATTAGAACAGCAATAGCTTTAAGGATAAAGCGTAAGCTTATTTCTCCGCCTAAGAATCCCCAGACAACTCTGATAAAATCTCCTACTATTACCAGGGCAACAATGAATAAGGTTAGATAGATAAGCCATTTTCTGGTCTTCATCTGTCTGACCTGAGGGATTCTTAAATATAGCTTGTTTAAATACCATGAACCCCAGATAAACAAAGGAAAGACTATAATAATTGATGCCAAAGCAAATCTGACAAGGTTATGGCTGTTGTATACTGCATAATTATTGCCATAAACAAGCTGATCTTTAATAGCCTGATTGATGAATTGAAAAATCAGGGTAAGGACATTTATTGTTGTTACATACAGCATGCTTATTGAAAAAAGATGTAGAAAAACATGCTTTGGAGATACTTTTTCATTTTGGTTGTCCATAGTTTTAATAAGTATTAATTATTGTTGTATTATAGCACAAGAAGAAATTAGTAAATTTCCACCTTGGCTTTAATTTTTATTCTTGGATAGAAATCATTGCCGATTTTCCATTTAATACATCTCCGTCATTCCAATCATGAATTGCCTTCTCTAATATTTGATATGAATATGGCCAATCTGCCCCAGTTCGATAGGTGCCTGGATCATTGGTAATAAATTCAGTAGGAGTATAGCCCTTAATTACTATCATATGATAAAGAGGGCCGGGTGGAGTGAAGTGGGGGTTATCAAGCAATCTTCCAGCTGTCGGAACAATAACCGGATGGCCCTTAGATATTTCCCTTTTGATATCTTGGAGAGAAATATCGTAATAGACCTCAGTTTTATAGCCATAATAATCTTTAATCAACGTGGCGGTTTGGGCAGCTGAAGTGTCATCGTGTAAACCATAATTTTTTACTTCATAATCAACTAAATCTAAAAGTTCTTGACGAATGGCAGTTTCGTCAATTGATTCTTTGCTAAAATAATAATGAACCTGTAAAACAGTTGCTTCTTCGCAGGTATGGTTGAAAGGATACTCTTTCCAACTCCTAAAAGGTGCTTGAGTAATAAAAGGAATATTTAACATCATGGATTCTGGAGGAACTAATTCTTCATCATTAACAGGTTCTGGTTCAGACGATGTCGCTTGAGTAGAATCAACTATTGTCGGTGTTTTGGGTTCACTATCTCTTTGCCAGTGGAAATAAATATAAATTCCGTCAAAAATTAAACCAGCTGCAATTAAAACAATAATTATACATAAGATTGTATTTAGTTTATTTTTCATCTTAGTACCACTCCGCTGTATCCGGACGCTTTCCAATTCGTTAAGAAATAGGGAGCGGACCAATAAAGTTTTCCTGATAAAGGATCATTTAAAATTATTTTTGAAGGATTATTAACTTCTCCGATAAAGCCAGTTGCTAATCTGACATGAGTTTCCTGAAATGTTGTAATGTATTTTCCCTCCGGGGTATACCAGGTACATTCATGCAGTGTTTTAACAGGAAGAACACCCCAGACAATTACTGGATTTCCTGATTCAATTTCTTTTGTCAGATTGATTAAATTCCATCCAGAAAAGGATTCGGCTGCGCACCAATTATTTGCTGCTCTAGCTATTGGTTCCCAGTGAACTCCATATCCTGTACTGCACATTTTTCCATTAATATTCCCAACAAAAGCATTATTGGGATCGCCCCAAGTATTTTTTTGGCGAGGCGTTGAATCATAGCCAACTTTGTCCATAATGTCACCCTCTGAAACATAAATCCCCTTTTTAGTTAATGCCATTTTTAAGGAGGCGGCTTCGCAAGACAATGGATGATCTTGCCAATCAATAGGGATATCTAAGATAGTTATTTTGGGCTTTGAGACAGTATTTCTCTCTAAAGAAGTAGAAGTATCAGGAGTAGTTATTTCTTTTACTGAGGTGGCATTATCATCCTTAGCAATACTGGAAGTAGCATCAAGAAGAGTTATTTCTAGGTTTTGTATAGGAAAATCTGCTTCAGGAGGAATTGCCCGGGTTTTAAAATGGAAAACGAACTCATTAGAAGTCCCTAAGCCGATTGGATTTGTTATATTTGTTAATTCCACTTGATATTCAGTATCTGGATTGAAATTTATAGCTGGAACAAAAACTAAAGTCCGATAAAGATGGTTTTTGATTAAAGGGTTTTTATATTGCCACTCTCCATAAGCTTCAGGAATAATTTTATATTGCAGTTCTTGTCTAACTACTGGTTTATTAAAGTTAATTGTTAAAGAGGAGTAGATGGCAACATTATTGCTTGCGTCAGAAGGAACGATGCTTGTTACTCTGGGCGGTAATAAGCAAAACAAAACGGCCAATACAATTATTGGAATGAGAAATATGCCAAGAATAATAATTAATCTTTTTCCGCTAATTCTTGATCTATTCCTAGCATTTCTTTCATACAATCCTCCTGGAGTATAAGTGTAATAGTCAGCGCTTTCTTTGAGCAATCCTCCCGGAGTATAGATGTAACGATTAATGTTCACGCTTTTATTCTAACAAAACACCGAGTTTTGTTATGTTGTTCAAAAATTAATGGTTGTTGTATCGCAACCTGCTTTTCTTTAATTCCTCAATAGCTTTTTCTTTATCCCAAAACCCTATAATTTCCATTGTTTTATTCTTTTGGATGCCAATCAATCGATAGAATTCACGATGTATCTTCTCAAAGTCTTTCGGTAAATCCTTAATTGATTGAATATTTTTATACTTCTTGCAGGCTACTGGGATAGTGATTAGTTTGCTGTCTGCTTCTCCGCGGTCAGTCATTTCAATTATGCCAATTGGACGGCAAAGAACCACGGTTCCAGTTGCTAAAGGAGTTGGATTTAGAACAATTGCATCTAAGTGATCGCCATCAGGAGAATGGGTGCCAGGAATTAAACCATAATTATGAGGAAACTTACAATTTCCCCAAAATACAAAATCAAGCTTTATCTGATCAATTTCTGCATCATATTCATATTTATTATAACTGCCCTCCGGACACTCAATTAAAACATTAAAAGCATTAATATCGCCAAAAGGAAGATTTTTATATGACATATTATAAAAATAATATTAGAACAATCTTTATACAAGACTATTTTTAATCTTTAAAACCATTTCTTTAAGATCACTTTCTATATTAGGGCTGGTTTTGCTTTCAAAGATATCGTTAAAATTCCCTTTTAACTCACTGTTAGATTGAAAGCTTTTTGTTGCGACAATCTTAATGCCTAGGGTTTTAACAAAATTATCTGTCATATTTTTTAAGCAACCATCTATTTCCTCAACAACATCTGCGCCAACAGCAATAACAATCGCTTTTTTACTAGATAGATCTGTTTTTGCAGTATAGAATATGCTGCATCTGTCTATGAAATCTTTAAACAAGCCCGTGGGCATTTTGAAATAATTAGGTGAAATGAAAACATAGCCATCAGCGGCCTCCATTTTCTTCAGGATTTCAGTCATATCATCTTGTTTGTGACAATATAGTTCTTTATCACAAAACTCTACACAACCATCGCATCTATCAATATTTTTCTCTCTTAGCAGAATAATTTCATTCTCTATCCCCTCTTGGTTAAAGATTTCCTTAAGTTTATTCAAAATTGCTTCTGAATTACCTTTTCTCGGACTGCCGCAAATGCTTAGTATTTTTTTCATATGTTTTATTATCTTATTATTGTTAATCAAAAAAAGAAACTAAGTATTGGTTGATCTCGCGCTGATCCAGATCATAGAAATCTTTTCCTTCTTGGTGTAATTTTTCAGCTAAAGCCCTGCCAACAAATCTCCAGTGCCAAGGTTCAAATTCGTAATATTTATTGTCCTTTGGATATGAAAGGATAAACCCATATTTGTAAGCATTATCTAAAAGCCATTGATAAGTTGAAGTCTTTTCAAAACCAGTAAAAGTAGCCCCGACTTTGGATGTTGTAAAATCAATAGTTGTGCCAAGCTGGTGCTCTGAATAGCCTTGATCTGCGGAAAACGCATTGGCGCCTGATCCATAAACCATTTTGTAAGACGCTTTTAAGCCAGATTGGGCGCCAAACGATCGGTAAGCAGAAATTATCTTCATATCAGCACTAGTAGCTTCTGCGCTTTGCAGTAAACCTTGAAGAAACGGCCAGGTTTCAGCGTAGAATAAATAATCTTTCTGGGTATCATAGGTGTATTTGCTAGCAATGATAATCAATGTTTTTGGCACATAATTCTCATTTAGAAAATAAACCCTAGAATATTTTTTAAGCAACTCTGAATCAGTCTGGCTTAATTTTTGCAAAACCCCTACCGTGCTCTGAACGGTATTTATTTGTTGAGAAAACGAATCCATCCTGTTTTTCTCATTATTGTATTTATTTTCAAAATCATTCCTTTCAGTTGTTGTTGTGGCAAGATTTTGTTGGAGAGATTCAATAATTCCATCAAGTTTTCTTATTGCTGAGCCAGCACGCGCTCTGGTTTGTACAAGCTGGCTTTCAAGGGCAACTTTGTTCTTCCCCAGCTGGTATGTCTGATATCCCAAATATCCAATTACTGCAGCGATTATAATCAATAATAATAAGATTAACAATGACTTTTTGTTCTTTATATCAAATTTGTTTTTCTCGCTTTCTTTCATGGATTTATTTTATCACAAAATGGGATAAATGAGACAGTAAAAAAGGGTATTTTGGTGTGTCTCATTTTAAAACAAAAACGCCCTGCTATTTCCAGGACATTTTTATGGAGGGTGTGTCTTTCGTTGCTATCTCAGTTGGATTATGTATTCATCGCAAACCGATCAAGCTGCACTAATTGAACACGTTTTCCAAAACCCACTTCTTGGCAATCTCTTCCTGCCAAAACCTTACAAACTAACCGATTTTCTTATTACAAGCTAAGGGCAACTCACTAGTTAATTGTTTCTCTCTAATGGAAGGGTCACCATTTATAACCTCAGCAACCCAATGCGTTGGTTTTAATCTGGTAATACATGGATTATCTCCATTGAAGTGAGCTAATAATCTTTGTTTGATGTCACCCTTTCCCACATAAATCCAAGTTCCTGGCTTGAATAAACCATAAATTCCGGATTGATTGGGATTAAGAGATTCTATCTCGTCCTGAGTAAAAGCTCGCGGTATCTGTCGTATAAACGGCATATTATCTTTATCAAATCTTTCGATTATTGATTATTATTCAACTTTAGGAAATGCCGACCTTGTTAATAGATTTCCATGGTTAACGTTAACTATTTTTATTTAATTTATTGACCTTGAAGTTATCCACATTTGACAGGATTGTATGTTCGGTTTATGTTCGGTATAATACAATAATATCAGACAGAATAAACGGATGTCAACACCAACTCCTAAACAAAAATCTATTTTAGAATATATAAAGAAATATATAAAAACAAAAGGCTATTCTCCTTCTCTTGATGAAATGGGGAAACATTTTGGGTTAGTTAAGTCGACTATCCATGAACATATAGAGACGTTGCAGGAGAAAGGATATTTGAGGAAAATCGAAAATCAATCAAGATCGATTGAATTAAGAACCAATGAAGCATTACATTTAGTAAATATTCCTTTGATTGGAATAATAGCTGCCGGTCAACCGATTGAAGCAATAGAAAATAGAGAAATTATCGCTGTGCCGCAAAATAAATTTCTTCGTTCTGGCAAATTTTTCGCCTTGCGGGTATTAGGTAATAGCATGATAGATGAAAATATAAATGATGGCGATGTGATCTTAGTCAAGCAACAAAACGTAGCCGAAAATGGGCAAAAAGTAGTCGCATTAATTGATAATTCCGAAGCAACTTTAAAAAAATTCTATAAAGAACGAGGATATATTCGACTGCAACCAGCAAATAAAACCATTGATCCGATAATCATTAAAAAAGACAGGGAGATTACAATTCAAGGAATTGTAATTGATGTAATAAAAAATGAGGAAGAATTGCGAGCAGAGAAAATCTTAACTGCAGTGAAAATTACGAGGGATACAAAGCTTCCTCTTAACAAGATTATTTTGGGAGATGCTGTCAAAGAATTAAGAAAATTGCCGAATGATAGTTGCGATATAATTATTATTGATCCTCCTTATAACATCGGAAAAGATTTTGGAAACAATATTGATAGAAGAGAATTGAACGAATATGTGAATTGGAGCAAAAGTTGGATAAATGAAGCAATTAGAATAATGAAACCAACGGGCATAATGTTTATTTATGGATTCAGTGAAATTTTAGCCTATCTTTCAGTTGAAATCCCGATAAATAAACGCTGGCTTATCTGGCACTATACAAACAAGAATGTTGCCTCGTTAAATTTCTGGCAAAGAAGCCACGAGGCAATTATTTGCGCTTGGAAAAATAAACCGATTTTTAATAGAGATGAAGTTAGGGAGCCATACACAGAAGGATTTTTAAACGGAGCCGCCGGAAAGATAAGAAAAGGTACTATGGGACGATTTAGTAAAGATGGGGTAGAGACAATTTACAAAGCCCACGAAGACGGCGCCCTACCAAGAGATGTAATAAAAATACCTGCACTTGCTGGCGGTGCGGGAATGGTTGAGAGATGGTTTTTCTGTAAAACTTGCAATGATGTTTTTGAGCCGCAAAAACTGAAAGAACACCTGAAACACGAAGTGATTAAACACCCGACTCAAAAACCTGTAGAATTAACACGAAAACTAATTAAATCGGCAATGCCTGAAAAAAATGGTGTTGTGCTGGTTCCTTTTGTAGGAAGCGGATCGGAGTGTGTCGTAGCAAAAAAACTCGGGCTATCTTATTTAGGTTTTGAGTTAAATCCAGATTATGTAAGAATAGCTGAAAAGTGGCTTGCGAACACTAAATACGCCCCTCGTTTATTTTAAGTTTTTGTCTATTTCTTTCTTTTTTTCTTCGAAGGCGTAAGAAGTGAAAACCACAAAGCCATTGAATAGTCTTTTTAATTCCTTGTTTTGAGTAAACCTCAAATAAGGCAATTTATATTTGCCATCTCGCTTTTTAGGACTTTTGAAATAATCCTCGCTTGGGACTTCGTATTTGATATCAATGAATTGCCCTTTAATTTTTGTTTTGGATTTCTTTTCTGACCGTACTTCTCGGCTGAATGATGTTTTTTTAACCTGGTAATTTAGAACTTGACCGTGATAATTTACTTGAAAATCAGCTCCCTGATGGTCGAGTTCTGTCGACATTGAAACGCTATTTTCTCCAAAAATCGATTCAGCAACATAACCAGCATGAATCTGGGTAATAATGCTAGCCCAAGTCCGATAAATTCTTGCGGGTAATCCTCTATAAAAACAATCTTTACACATCGTAATTTTTTTTCTAAAATTTTCAATGTTTGTTCTATAGATATTTAAATATTCTTTATAAAAATCCTCAAAATCCAAAAAATCTTTCTTGTCCCAGTAGGTTTTATAAAGCAGAGAAATTGCTTGAATCTCTTTTGGCAGATCCATTTCTACGAGTTTAATTGGCCTATATCTTTTGCGATAGGTATTAAGACTTACCGACTCTAAAAATTTTTCAAATTTATTTAACAACATAAAACTATAGAAAGAATTTAATATTTGTGCCCCATATCAGTCTGGTACCAAATCCTTAGATGGTGTTTGGGAAATAATTTGATTGTAGAAATGACCCCTTTAGGTCTACCGATAATATATCAATCTTATTTTGCTATCTCGTTTGACAACTAACCATTTCAATTTACAGAATCGATTAAGTTTTTTATATCTGAATCACTATTAATTATTGAAAAAAATTCACCATTTTCTACTAGGCCTCTAATATCTCTCCAGAAAGCTTGGGTAAGATTTAACACAAAAGGCAAAGCTTCTTTACCAGGCAACCATTTCCAATTTTTTAAAGTAATTATTGCATCAAAAGCTGCTCTAATCTTCGCCTCGTCAATTGAAATCCCGGAAACTTCCGTCTTCCAATCTTGTAATTCTTGTAATGTACCATCCCGAAAATACTTATATCTTCTTTTTGCAAATGCCGCATTTTTAATGATTGTGCTAAGAATAGATTGGGTAAGGATTCCCTTATTTTCTTCGACATTTTTCCAAAAGATTTCATTTCCATTTCTTGATTCCTCGGGCGGTATTAGTTTGTTTAAAATATCCGGATGAAGAAAAACATTTTCAAGCTCCCAGAATGGAAAATGAGAAGCTGTTATAGTGGGCGGATAATTATCTTGTGAGTCGACTAGTCTATCACCATCGAACAAAATCGATAGCCTAATTTGCGATTGACTTAAATTGACTTCTTGTAAAGTATCTATTCTCGCCTCTGCTTGTATTTTTTGAGAACCAAACGCCCAAAATCGTTTCTCTCGCCCCTTGCCAAATATCCATTCTAATACCTCCGGAGTTTTAGGAGCATCTTCGCCGAATAATGATGAATTTGGATTATTCTCGGCGCATATCCAATGAGACGTAAAAAATGATGGATCAACTAAAAGCCCCAATTGTTCCGCTACCTCTTTAATTTCTTGAGAAACCTCAACGTTCTTCATTTCACCTTTATTTAGAAGCACAATATTTGCTATGTGCAAAAAATAATGCAGGATGTCTCCAGAATGAGTGGCAATAATAATTTGATTATTTTGAGAGAGTATATTGATTAACTCACATAATTTTCTAATTTGACCACCATGAAGATGTAATTCCGGCTCATCAATCAATATAATTTTATCTTTATCATTGCTAACTCTGTATAAAAAGGCTAAAAAATATAGATATTCTTTCTCCCCAGCGCTTAAATTAGGTAGCTGAACTTCCCGCCCTCGATAATCAAGAAGAAATGCGGGAGAATCTCGATCAAAATCTATTTTTATACTCTTTTCAAAGTCAACTAAACCATTTTGGTAATAATCCTCGATCTCCTTGGTTAGGTTGGGACTTTCTTGTTCAAGTTCTCTAACCTTTTTCAGAAGTTCGGAGATAAGCGCTTTATTGAATTCATCAACAATATTGATTTCATTATTTGGCTCCGGAATTGCGAAATCGGAAATCTGTTTAAAGGGACTTGGGGTTGATAACTGTCCTTTAACAGATCTATCTGAACTTATAAATCTAATTCTATTTTTTAGAGAATCCTGATTCTGCCAAGATCCATTAGTCTTTAAAAACGTAATTGATTGAAGGGTTGTGCCGTCTTGTAATGAAAGATAGACTAACTGATCTTCTGTAATCGCATCGATCTCACTCTGCGCATTTTTAGGATTATATGTCTGCTGACCCCTTGAGGCATTTTCAATCATTCTTAATGTCAGTGTTTTACCGCTTCCATTTCTTCCAAGAATTAAGTTCACCCCGGGCTTCAAAATAGCCTCCCCATTAAAGGATAACGGACCGTACCAGCGTACAATAATTTTATCGAGATAAAAATTTGTCATAATAATTTTTTTCCTACCCTATTCGATCACCCGACTTAGCACAAGCAGGTGCTCCCACTGCGACTCGAACGCAGAACCTCCTCCTTAAAAGGGAGTTGCTCTACCAATTGAGCTATGGGGGCTACATTATAAAGTAATGTCAGATTCATATTAACAGATGCTTTATTGTTATTCTATAGAAGAAAACGATAGCTGCGGGACTAGGATTCGAACCTAGATACATGGGTCCAAAACCCATAGTCCTACCGTTAGACGATCCCGCAATTAATTCTCATCCTATTCTTTCTCCTCTGTAATTTCAAGCACTGCCAGTTCTAATGGCAATTGAGGTATTGGAGAATATTTCATCCTGGCCTGAGCTTCAAGAAACACTTTCAAAAGGGTTCTTAATCCTTTCTCATCCAATCCTTTTGCCTGATTAGCTAAATCCTCTTTTTCTTCTTTGGTCAGAGTTCCAGCCAGAGAATTATTCAATTCAGGGTCAATCTTGTAAAGCAAAGCATAGCGGATGTAATCAACAAAGCTTTTGGCAAATTCAAAAGGATTAATCCCTTTTTCAATATTCTCATTCAAAAACCTTATTGCTTTTACCTTGTCTTTTTTAGAAACAAACTTTAAGAATTCTGCTACCAGTTTTGTATCAATGATTCCTAAAAAATCTTTTATCTCATCTGCTGTAATATGCTTATCTCCAGTAGTTTTAGCAAAAGTCATTACCTGATCCAAAAGACTTTCTGCATCTCTGAATGCTCCTTCAGAATGTCCGGCAATAAGCTCCAAAGCATCTTCATCAATCTTTGTCTTCTCTTCTTTAACTATTAATTTTAATTTCTGGACAAGCTGGCCAACAGCCAGTTTGTAGAAATCAAATCTCTGGGTTCTAGAAATGATTGTTGAAATCATTTTGTGGGCATCAGTAGTAGCCAGAATAAATATCACATGAGCTGGAGGCTCTTCAAGAATCTTAAGCAAAGCATTGGCAGCATCTTTAGATAACTGATGAGACTCATCAATGATAAACACCTTGTATTTTAATCTGGTAGGCGCAAACCTTGCTCCTGCTTTTAAATCTCTTATCTCATCTATTCCCCTATTAGAAGCAGCATCAATCTCAATTAGATCAATAGCTCTGCCGCTATTAATCTCAATACAGGATGAACACTTATTGCAAGGTTCAGGTCCTTTTCTATCTAAGCAATTAACAGCCTTAGCCATAATTCTGGCAATAGTGGTTTTTCCAGATCCTCTTGGCCCGCAAAAAAGATAGGCATGGGAAACCATGTCATTTTCCAAAGCATTGGTAAGGGTTTTAACAATGTGTTCCTGGCCAATAACTTCTGAGAACTTACTGGGCCTGTATTTTCTATATAAGACTAAGTTGGACATGTTTGAAAATAAAGAATTTGTAAATAGTAAAATTCCATATAGCTTCAACCAGAATGCCAATTACTGGAGCAATCAATCCTGACAATATGCTGCCTTGGGCTCCAATCATTGGCCCTATTATTTTAGCAAAAAGCAGAGTTATTGCCATATTAATAGCAATGCCAATGCCTGAAACAAAAAGGAATTTCAGAAATTCTTTTCCTTCAAGCTTTAATTCTTTTTTAAACGTCCAGACTTTATTCCAGAAATAGCTGTTGCATATTGATATCAAGGCACAAACAGCAACAAAGAAAGCATATAGATAAGTATTTCTAGCATCTACCCAGGTTATAAGCATTAAAAGGTTTAATAATCCTAGATATATTGAAGCATTTAAGCTTCCAACAGTAACAAACTTTCCTATCTGGAAAAACACAGAACGCCTTTTCCCAATCCAAGAAGTAAAATACAGCCAGATAGCAATTAAAATAGGGATTCCTAAAGGTAGGAAGTAAAAATTAGAAGCTTGAAACCAAGGAAATGTTTGCTGGATTGAAAGCTCTAAATTCTCCAAAACAGGAATGAAAAACAATCCCATAAAAAATCCAGCAATCAAACCTTTAAATAAGTCTTTTTTAGCCATAAATTTAATCATAGTATCAAAAACCCAGTACATTTGCAATAAGAGGATTTTAGAGGTAAAATATAAAAATGAGGCTATTTAACTCAATGTCAGGCAAAAAAGAGCTTTTTAAACCAATTATACCTAATAAGGTTAGGCTTTTTGTTTGCGGGCCAACTGTGTATGATTTTTCCCACATAGGACATGCCAGAGCTTATCTGGCTTTTGATTTGTTTGCCAGATATCTAAAAAGCAAAGGTTTGGATGTATATTATCTGCAAAATATCACTGATATTGATGATAAAATCATTAAAAGAGCAGCAGAAACCCAGACTTCCTGGAAACAGTTATCTGAAAGATTTACAAAAGAATACCAAAAGAACATGAAGGAGCTGGAAATTGTAAATGTAAACAGATATGCCAAAGCAACAGAGCATATTAGAGAGATTGTTAGCCAAGTAGAAAGACTGGTTAATTTAGGAGCAGCTTACAGAATTGATGATGGCATATATTTTGATGTTTCCAAGTTTAAAAACTATGGCAGATTATCCAAAAGAAGCGCTTTGCAAGCAGAAGATGCAGTTTCCAGAATTGATGATGCTAAAAGCAAAAAGAACAAAGCAGATTTCTGCTTATGGAAATTCTATTCAGGAATAGAAAGCGAACCAAAATGGTCAAGCCAATGGGGCTGGGGCAGGCCTGGATGGCATATTGAAGATACTGCTATTACAGAAAAGTATTTTGGTCCCCAGTATGATATTCATGGAGGAGGAAGAGATTTGATATTTCCTCACCATGAAGCAGAAATAGCTCAGATGGAAACTCTTTCCAATAAATCTCCAATGGTTAAATACTGGATGCATGTTGGATTCTTAACAACAAAGAGCCAGAAAATGTCTAAATCTCTGGCAAATTTTGTTACAATAAATGACTTTTTAAAACAATATCCTGCCAGACTGTTAAGATATTTCTTTTTAAAAGTTAATTACCGCTCCCCTATTGATTATAATGAAGAATCAATATCTCAAGCTCAGAATGATCTGGCAAGAATTGATGAATTTATTCAAAGATTAAACATTAATCCTTCTAAGGAAAATAACAAAAAAATAGATTCAATTCTGAAAAGAGCTCAGAGAGAATTTACCCTATCTTTAGATGATGATTTAAATACTCCAAAAGCTTTGGCTGCAATCTTTGAATTAATTAAAAACATCAATCCCTTGATAGATACTAATTCTTTAAGTAAAAATGATATTAAAAAGACACTAGATTCATTAAAATCCTTTGATCAGGTTTTTGGCTTTATCTTTGTTAAAGCAATCAAAAAGAAAGCCATACCAAAAGAGATAAAGGATTTGGCAGATCAAAGGAGAAAATTCAGAAAAGCAAAGCAATGGGATAAAGCTGATGAGCTAAGAAAAGCAATAGAAGAAAAAGGATATATCTTAAAAGATACTGCTAATAAGTATGTTTTGCAAAAGAAAGGATAATATCAAGATTATAAAAAAAGACACGGCGACTCTATTGTCGCCGTTAACGTTTCTTCCCGGCTTTCCCGGTTAAGTTCCAAGGTGCTGTTCTGCTAACGAGGAGGATATGGTGGATGTTTCTGGCCATCCCTCCTGAAGAAGCGGTCAAAGAAGGTACGTTTCACGCTCTCAGAAGGGACCGAGACTTCGCCCCCGTTTCTAGTCTTGATCACGAGATATCTCGCAGATGATACGAGGGCAGCCTTACCCCGAACGACCCGATTCGTTTTCGGGCACCGACCAATGACTTGATGCCCGATAAGTTCTATGCCAAGTTCCCTACGAGTTATACGGTTTCGCATGGTTCCCTCCCTTTTCCTTTTTCACCGGTTCAAGGAACTACATCGCTAATCGGAATCGAGTTCGTGTTGACAATCGTCCTCTTGAGTTGGCAGTGTACGACGCTCCATAAGTTTCGCGAATCGCTCGCGCAACTGCTGAAGTCTTACATGCGTTACTCTCCATTTCCGAATGAGCGGATTGAGCACCCGGCAGTACTGTAGCTCGGTTGGCAGAAAAGGTTCGATCAGTCTTTCGGGTTGTTTAGATCCGAAAGGCTCAAGATCAATCCGGAAGCAACCTGGCTGACGTACTGACCGGCCAACTAGTCGGCCAATACCCCTAGGCGTTTTGAAGAGCTCGCCCGTTCTCTCTTGGATTTGCTCAGGATTCACTCCCACCTCCTTAGTAGTTTAGATTATATATCTTTTCCCTTGTGTTAGTCAAAGATGAAGAGCCCAGTAGAGGGTGCGCCGAAGCGTACCATACTGGGCTCGTTCGAACCATGTAAGAGGATTAGATTGGCGTGTCGGAGTCGATCATCTCCGAGAATGAGATATGGCCGGGTCCGATGGGCTCGACAATGCAGCTACGGTGTCCCTCAAGATCCAGCTTCTCAAGCTGAATCCTCCATTGTTGCCCGAACCTCATGAACGGGATCCCATGGAGTAGCACCTCATCCTTTGCGCACCTGTACCCAATGTCGATACCGTCCTGATTGTTATGCTCATGGGTACGTACTCCATCACATGCAAGCGCTGCTTTCTTGCATAGGCGGATGAGTTTTTTATGATCAAACTCATCCATACTCCCGCCGTGAGCAGCTCGTGTAATCACGAACTTCACCCTGGGATCTCCGCGGTACTTATCCGCGCAGATTCTGACCCACCCCACAACCTTGATAGCGAAAAGACCGACCATGAAGCTAATTCTGGTGCCGTTCTGCTTTTCCACTTCATACCTCACTACCATATTGGCCCGGATGCTTTGCACCCCTAGATAGGCGGAGAGTATTATTCTCCTCTCACTTTGATGGCAGCGCTTCAGAGCCTGTAAGGCCGCAAAGCGCTGCCATCATTTAATTCGGTTTCCAAAGAACTATCTTCCTAACGTAAATGCTCTGTTATATATTATGGCATATTTAAAATATTATTGCAATATTGAGTAATTTCTAAATAAAATAAAGAGGCTCCGTGTCCAGGTCACATCTGGATACGGAGCCATCACGATCAAGGCGCTATTTCAGCGTGGGGAGAGTTTTTCTCATGAACTCCCCACCGTCGTTGGAATGGGGAACGTATGCTCCCCGCCGAAGATCCGGGAACAGTTCGCAGATCAGGTTCATCTTCCCAGTATGCCATGACTCGCGGTAGATGATCCATGGTCTGCCCAACTCATCGTACACTGCCCAAGCACCGTTGTTGTAATCATAGGTGTTCGGGGTGCCACACTTTACGAGAACACCGGGTTCCATGCATGCTGGTTTCTCGATGCTGCCGAGCGCCAGAAAGAACCCTTCCTCCAACAACCTTTCAGAGAGTTTCTGCTGACCCATCGTGCGCCTCCTTTCAGGCATCTTGCGGGTCGACTTGCCTAAGGCCAATCCTGGTAAATTCCGCTTTGAAGTGCAACTGAAATGAGATAACATTTCAGCATGAAAATATACAAGCATTTAAGCCAAAATGAGAGGGACAGGATCCATGCCCTTTTGTCTTTAGGCCATAGCCAAAAAGAGATAGCCCATGTCTTGGAAAGAGACAAAGGGACCATTTCAAGAGAGCTTCAGAAAGGTTGTATGAAGAATGGGATATACAGAGCATCATACGCTGATCACAAGGCGTACGTTCGAAGAAAGTATGCCAGATACCAAGGCAAGAAGATATGCGAAGATAAAGACTTGCAAGCATTCATCATCAAGGGGTTAATTCTTGATTGGAATCCAGATGAGATATCTGGCAGGATGAAAGAGCAAGATAAACCCTTTTACGCTTCAAAAACAGCTATCTACGAATGGCTGTACTCAATCCGCGGCCAAATGTATAGCTGTCTCCTGCCTTCAAGGCAATATAGAAAGAAAAAGAGAAAAGGAAAGAAAAAAGATAAGAGAGAAATGATACCAAATAGAATCGGGATTGAGCAAAAACCGCTTGATTACGGGACAAAAGCAGGAGATATGGAAACAGATACCATTGTTTCGGGAAAAAAGACCAGGAGTTTAGCAGGCATAACAGTGGTAAAGGATGTGTTTTCTAAATTGGTAGGATTAAGGAAAATATCAAACATAAAGCCAGCTTTAAATGAAAAAGCGATTGACGATATTATTGTCAATCTCAATGCAAGATATCTGTTAAGGGACAATGGGATAGAGAATAAGAATCATGAGCAAGCATTGGTTCCCAGCTTTTTCTGCCATCCTCTCTCAGCCTGGGAAAAGCCGCATGTGGAAAATGAGAATAAGGGACTCAGGAAATACTTCCCTAAAGGATGCGATCTGAACGAATATTCACAGGAATACATTTCTCTAGTAGAATGGCTCTTAAACAACAAACCCAGGAAATGCCTGGGATATAGAACTCCATATGAGGTTGCAAGAGAAAGCGGGCTAATCCGCGAACCATTAAAGGTCAGCCGATATCCGATTAATATAGATAATTTTAATTGCTCATCAGTTGCACTTCGGGGGTGAACTTGCCCCTCAGGCTATACTTATATTATATCACATTTCCATTATCTTTGCAATATTGCCTACAAGGCTTGAATATGTAATATGGAGTATATGGCAAATTTGGGCTCCAAGCTTCCCCCTCAAAACATTGATGCTGAAAAGTCTCTTTTAGGTTGTTTGCTGATTGACAGGAACGCTATTGTTAAAGTAGTAGACTCTATTGAAGCCAGGGATTTTTACAAAAGAGACCATCAGCACATATATGAAGCTATTTGTGATTTGTTTGAAAAAGCAGATGCTATTGATCTTTTATCTGTTGCTAACAGATTAAAAGATAAGAATCTTTTAGAAGAGATAGGTGGCAATACATATTTAACTGAATTAACTAATGCTGTTCCTAATGCCTTTCATGCTCTTAACTATGCCAATATAGTTCAGAGAAAAAGAATCTTAAGAGATTTAATAGATGCTTCATATGATATAGGACAAATGGGCCAGGATGAAGTTGAAGATATTGATATTCTTTTAGACAGAGCTGAAAAGAGAATATTCAGCATTTCCCAGAAATCATTAAGCCAGAGATTTGTTTCCATTAAAGAAGAGCTTGAAGGAGCTTTTGAAAGATTGGATAATTTATCTAAAAACAAAGGCTCTATCAGAGGCGTGCCAACTGGTTTTGTTGATCTGGATAATATGCTCTCAGGTCTTCAGAAATCAGATTTAATAATAATTGCAGCCAGACCTTCTATTGGTAAATCAAGTCTGGCCCTAGATATGGCTAGAAATGCTGCTGTGTATCATAAGATACCTGTTGGATTATTCAGTCTTGAAATGTCCAAAGACCAGATTGTAGACAGATTTATAGCTGCTCAGGCAGGAGTAGATTTATGGAGATTAAGAACAGGCCATCTTTCTTCTGATGGCCCTGATAATGACTTTTTAAGAATACAGGAAGCTTTAGGAATATTATCTGAAGCTCCAATATATGTAGATGACAGCGCT
>Ga0315289_10002383_pt1 | contig 28838 bp, 24 predicted proteins | sample YL17G11_40_MG_FD_203452 | JGI IMG/M metagenome (GOLD analysis project Ga0315289, IMG submission 203452) | Sediment microbial communities from Yellowstone Lake, YNP, Wyoming, USA - YL17G11_40 | ecosystem: Environmental > Aquatic > Freshwater > Lake > Sediment | place: USA: Wyoming | collected... | reverse complement strand
AAGATTTGCCTTCCTCGGTTGTCTCGCTTCGCACCGGGGGTAGCGTCGCAAGCGCCCCTTCATCAAGGGGGACGAGGCCTGTACGCTCCTCGCTCGGGTCGGCCGAGAAAGCGCGATGCGGATCGACCGTGGGAGGGAGCGAGATGGCAAGAATGCATAACCGTCAAGGCGACGCACGAGGCCGGTCAGGCGTCCGCGTTCATGTTTGTTGTAGGATCGGTTCCGGGGGTTCGTGGTCAAGCCCGATTCTCCGTGAGGAGCGAAGTAGGAGTTGGAATGACCGAGAAGACTGGTGCTGTGATGGTCGTCGGAGAGGGCATCTCCGGCGTCCAGACCTCCTTGGATCTCGCCGAGTCGGGCTTCAAGGTCTACCTGGTGGAAAGGTAGGACAGCATCGGCGGGGTGATGGCCCAGCTGGCTGGCGCTCGGGTGTATCATAATAGAATACTCATCAAGGTCAAGAGGATGCCGGAGTTAGACGTGTCCGGTCAGGAACCGAGGGTCGGCGTCTTCGTCTGTGACTTCGGTATCAACATCCGCGGTACCGTAAACTGCCCGTGGGCCGTCGAGTACACCAAGACCCTCCTGAACGTCGTTCATTCCGAGGAAGGCAAGTGCATCTGCTCTGCCGACTTCCAATAGAAGATCAAGCGGAATATCAATGTCAATGCTTCGAGCCAAGGGATAATCGAATTTCCAGTCAAGAACATGAGTGTGAGTTTCAGGAAGAAGATTGTTTTATTGCATGAACAGAGCACCTTCTCATTCTTTTATTAACGAACCAATTCGGATTCATCCAGAATGAATGCGAGCATTTGCATGCGGGATCTCGATTTGACTGAGCGCCTTAATTATGGCCTTAAAGCCCCAGTCTGTTCGCCAGGTATGTAATGTAATCCTCCATCGGGATATCCAAGAGGGATTTGTCCACAGCTGTCTGCTTCGATACTGCGCAGTCGAGATGAATCCTGCACTTGGGGCAATTTGTCAGGAGTCTCTCCGCGCCCGTCCCCTTCGCTTCTGTAATCTTCTCAATCTGCATCTGTTTCGCCACATTCCCACAAGAAAGCCAGGCACTAACTCCGCAACACGCTGACTTGTCTCTATTGTTTGCCATCTCTTTGATTTCGACTCCTGTCATCTTCAGCAGGTCTCTAGGAGCATCATAGACCCCCAGGTGTCTCCCGAGTCTGCAGGGATCGTGATATGTGACAGTGTCCTTCCCTTTCGTTTCAAGATTTATCTTACCCTCATTCGCGAGTTCAGTTAGGAGCTCTGTAATGTGCATCATCTCATAATCCAAATCACCAGCTATGTCTTGGTAATCGATTTTCCACGTCCTGTAGCATTCTGGGCAAGCGAAGACGATTCTCTTGGCTCCAGACATCTTGGCGGCTTCAAGGTTCCTGTCCATGAGCTTCTCGAAATTCTCATTGTCCCCCGCCCAGTTCAAGTCATGCCCACAACACACCTCCTGATTTGAGACAATAGGAACTATGCCTGCATGATTCAGCAACTTTATCGTGGAGATGCTTGATTGAATCAAGTTCAGATTTCTGTCATAGAAAACGGCGTCAAGATGCGGAGCACATCCAACGAAATAGAATGTGTCCCCCTTCTCTGCTATCTTAACATTCTCAGGCACCCATCCGAGCCGATCCTGTTTCTCAGTTTTCGCCATTATTCTCATCATGCTATTTAGCAGCCCTCCCTGTGAGCACTCTGGCTCGTTGCCCAATCGGACTGCTTCCGTCCTAATCCCTTGAATGAACCCAGAATAATCCACCTTATATGGGCACATCGAATTGCACATTTCGCAGGTGATGCATTCCCAGATGTCCCTGTCCTTAGTCAGGCTGTCCGATATACCCTCCAAAGCTTTTAATACGATGATCCTTGGGGAAAAATCCTTGTTGATTTTCGCAACAGGACAGACGCTAGTGCACTTCCCACACTCAACGCAATTGTGCGCTTTCATGTCCGCAACAATGGTGTCGATTGCTTTCTTGCTATACTGATTTTTTTTCTCTTCGATTACTTTCGGCATCGGGCTCGGCCCCATCGAGCTCAGGTCCTGCGACATCGACCTCTCAAAAATGCGTAACTTGGTCTTCTCGGAAGCGGAAATCCATTCGGTCCTTAATCTTCCCTCCCCTAGTCCAATGTACCTTAAGACCTTCTGCAGTGCCTCAACCCTCTCTTTTGCCTTCTTGTTGCCGTCGATGTATCGGCAGTCATCCATCCTACAGCCAACCAAGGCCACACCATCGGCTCCGTATTCAAACGCCTTCATTATGAAAGCGGGATCGACTCTTCCTGTGCACGGGACCCGCACGATTTTCACACTGGAAGGATAGGCGAGATGATGTAATCCTATTAGAGAAACCGCAGGGTAGCTACACGAGCTACAAGTGAAAGCGAGGATGTTTGGTACGTATCGTCCAGAATCCATCATTCCATCTCCAAAATTAAAGAACGGACTGATGGCATTATCTGGTTCGAACCATAGTTAGTTACCTCGACCGATTTGTTGCAACATGTAACGGCACAGACACCACAACCCCTACAAATGAGCTCATCTACCTTAGCTACTTTTTTGCCATCCTTCTCGACAATCTCAATCGCTTTGAATATGCATGCCTCTACACATCTCCCACATCCACGGCACCGCTCCTCGTTCACGAATGCCGTATTTCTGTCCATCGTGACATGTCCTGTTTTCAGGATATCGATAACTACCGCGGCGGTGTTCTTAGCATCATCAATTGAATACCGAATACCCCTTGGGCCCTGGGCACATCCAACGACGTATATACCCCTCCTTATGTCGGCAGGTAGCATCGGATTTACGTCCTTGAAGAACTTATCGGTGTCGGTCTGGATATGGAGCATCCTGGACAGCCTCTCGGAGCCTACGCTCGGTTCTTGGCCGACCGCGAGAATCACAAGATCGCTCTTGATGTTGAGGATGAAACCGGTATCGGTGTCTTCTGCCCTGACGAAGAGTTGTCCATCCTCGTTGAGGATCTCTGCAACCCTACCACGAACGAATTGGATGCCCATCCCCCTAGCTTCATCATAGAATGCTTCAAAACCTCTATATGGACCGCGAAGATCGACATAATGGATATATACTTCTGTGTTGGGGTGCATCTCCTTGATTTCTTTTGCAGTCCCTATGGCATAAGTGCAACATACCAACGAACAATTAAGGTTCCCACGTGCTGGGTCCCGAGAGCCGACACATAAGACAATATTAACAGTCTGTGGTACTTTGCCATCTGAGGGTCTTTTAATGCCCGTTTTATCTGCATTCTTCATCAATTCGATAAACTCCATCGTAGTCACGACGTCTTTATTTGTATCATAATTATATTCTAGAATCTTGGCAGGATCAAAGGTTTTCGATCCGGTGGCAATGATAATAATGCCGACATCGAACTCCTTATTGTTACCATTTTGACTCACTCTGATATGTCGATTACCAAAACAACCTGTGATTTGATCGATCTCCGCATTGAGTAGTAGCTCAATGTTAGGATTTCCCCGAATTTCATCGATTTTCGGAGTGAAAATGCACTCCTTACAGTACGCCATACAGCAAATTCCGCAGTTGTGAGTTGGGAATGTGGTCCCAAGTTGATATGCTCTGCCTCCAAGTTGCTGCGTTCTTTCTACAAGGTATACTTTGTAACCAGCGCTTGCTACCTGAAAGGCTGCCGCCATTCCCGCCACCCCACCTCCGATCACAAGCACACGGTCTTTCACTGGAACTGTGATGTCTTCGAGCGGCTCAAGCCTTCTGACTCTCTCTAGACCGGCCAGCATAATGGATTTGGCCTTCCTAGTTGCTTCCTCCTTGTCAGGTGTAACCCAAGCGCACTGCTCCCTGAGATTGACCATTTCGAATAGGTACTTATTCATTCCTACAAGGGTAAGACCGCGTTGGATAAACACACCTTGAATCGCTGGAACAGCCCCACCAATGAGAATGCGGTCAAACTTCTTTACAAGATATCTCCCGATGAGATATTCCAGACCTTCTCTTGACGAAAGCTCATGATGTATGCCAACATCTACAACGTCTTCATATCGGTTAATGAACTTCACTAAGGACTCGAGGTCGATTCTTCTGCTAATCTCGCCACCCTCAGAGCACAAGAAGACGCCTATTCCCTTTCCTTTCTCAGGATTCATGCAATCCAACCTTTTTGTCAGGATAAATCATAACGTCGCATTTCTTCGATAGTGGCCTGAGTCACCAGGGAACTATTTCATCTCTGGCCCCACTTCCAATATCGCCGACAGCCATATATACAAATGACCTTTCCACTTATATTTTAGGCCTACTCCCTCCGAGAGGCGCCGACTTATGACCTTAACTCTGCGGATTGGGGAACACGATTTTATTGACTGTTCAATTAAATTTCTATAACTGGCAAGGTAACAAATCTAGTAACAAATTCTTTAAGTATATATTCCCTAATTATAACATCAATGAATAAGTGGGCGCAGGATTGGTTGGCGGCCCGAAGGGCCGCGGGGGAGAAGTGCCTGGAGATCAAACAGATCGCTAATGGCCATTACGTCTACCGCTCCACCTCGATCTGGAACAAGACGGAGAAGAAAAGGCATAAGGTCTCCACCTACCTGGGCAAGCTCGACCACGAGCTTGGCCTGGTGGAGGGGAAGCGTTTCGTGGAACCCGTGCGCGTCACCTCGATCAAGGAGCAGGGCAACGCCCAGCTCCTGGACCGTTTGTTCGAGGATGTCGTTCCAGTGCTCCAGGATGCCTTCCCCCAGCACTGGCCAGAAATCTACTCGCTAGCGGTCTTGAGAGCCCTCGCACCAACCTCGATGCACCTGGCCGAAGGTCGGTGGGAGAAGATACTGGACGTCCGAGAGGTGCGGCCGAACCTGGACCCTCGACGCCTCTCGGAGATGTTCCAGGCGGTCGGCCTGGACCGATTCGGTCAGGCCGAACTGTTCCAGCATCTGAACATGGGAGGCGAGGAGCTGGTTTACGACCTCAGCAGCTTCTTCTCGCGCAGCAACGAAGTGAACATGGCGGAGAAAGGCCAGAACAAGGACCACATCCACCTGCCCCAGATCAATCTGGCCCTGCTCTGCTCCGCTGAGCATGGCCTGCCCGTCATGATCCGGGCGCCGCCGGGCAGCGTCCGGGACGTGGCCACGATCTATGCCAGCGTCAAGGAGATGGGGCTGGAGGGCAAGGTGCTCATACTCGACCGGGGCTTCTTCGGTGAGAACGTCATGGAGTTCCTGGACGGCAAGGGACTGAGTTACGTTCTGCCAGCTCGCAGGAACAGCGACCTCTACGACCTGGTCTCGCTGGGCGAGGACGAGTTCCTCTACCACGACCGCATCATCCGCAGCGGGAAGGCCAGTGGCGACGGCCACTGGCTCTACCGCTACGAGGACACGGAGATGCGACTGGACGAGGAACGGAACCTGCTCCGGGTGGTCAACGAAGGCAAGATATCGAGACGCGAGAAGAAGGAGAGGATGGGCCGAGCCGGCCACATCCTCATCGTCCCCGACCTGGACCGGGAACCGGAGGACATCTATCTGCTCTATGAGCGTCGCGATAAGGTGGAGAAGCAGTTCGACGTCTGGAAATCGACATTGCAGGCCGACCGCACTTGGCTGCGCGACGATGCCAGCATATTCGGTCATGTCTTCGTGTCATTCCTCTCGCTCTATCTGTTGGCCCGCCTGGAGCAGGCGCTGCGCCAGGCCGGGTTGCTCTCCAAGTACTCGGCCAGGCGCACCCTGGACGAGTACTCGAAGGCGTACCAGGTGAGGAGCGGCGAAATGGAACTGGATTACGAGGTCCCGAAGAAGGTCAGGGAGCTGGACCAGAAGCTCGGATTGAATATATTCCCTAAATTGCAGAGTTAAGGTTAGAAAAGCGGGAGTTTGGGTTATAAGTGATAATGAGGAACGAGTAATCCGATGGCTTTATTAAAATCATCGAAAAAAATTATAAAACGTCAAAATATACACATTCTTATCGGGAAAAAAACCGCTATCGCTATATAGTGAGGTTTCCTACCCCGGGTAAGTCGGTATTTCATGGTGAGGCAGATGGTGTCAAGGACCAAAGTGCCCTTAATATGCGAAGGACACGGTCTATGGCGTCGGGCAAGCTCGCATCATACGCGACTGGATGGATTGTTGGGGGAGAAAAAACTGATCCATGAAGGAAAAAATTTAATGAACCAGAGGGTCACAGAGAAAGGCTGTGCCCTATCGTTCCTTTTTAGGATACTACGGATAGAATTGCTTTCTATGAATCAAGACCAGAGAAAGAGGGAAGCGGAATGATCAATCAAGCAGGTGCGGTGATGGTGGTCGGCGGAGGCATCTCCGGCGTCCAGACAGCCTTGGATCTCGCCGAATCTGGATTTAAGGTATATTTAATAGAAAGCAAGCCGAGCATAGGGGGAATTATGTCTCAGCTGGACAAGACGTTCCCGACGAACGACTGTTCCTTGTGCATCCTTTCTCCCAAGCTTGTCGAGGCCGGAAGGAACCCAATGATCACGATGATGATGCTGACGGAAGTGCTCGGCGTCGAGGGCGAGGCGCCCAACTTCGTCGTCACGGTAAGAAAGAACCCGCGTTACGTTCGTGAGGACCGATGCGTGGGTTGTGGGCTGTGCGTCGAGAAATGCCCGTCGAAGGTGGACAACGAGTACGATGTAGGCATGGTCCAGAGAAAGGCGATCTATGTCCCTTACGCGCAGGCCGTGCCGATGAAGTATTCCATCGACGCCAAGAAGTGCCTTTACTTTACCAATGGCAAATGCGGCAACTGCAAGAAGGTCTGCCCGGCGGACGCGATCGATTTCGAGCAGAAGGAGGTAATAGAGAAGATCCACGTCGGGGCGGTCGTCCTCGCCCCGGGCGTTGAGGTATTCGACGCCAAGCTGAAGAAGGAGTACGGCTACGGTGAGTACAAGAACGTCGTCACCTCCCTCGAGTTCGAAAGGATCCTCTCGGCCACCGGCCCCTATCAGGGACATATTGTCAGACCGTCGGACCACAGGACCCCCACCAAGGTGGCGTTCCTGCAATGTGTCGGGTCGAGGGATGAGAAAGTGGGGAACAACTACTGCTCAAGTATTTGCTGCATGGCCGCTCTCAAGCAGAGCATCATCGCCGGCGAGCACGCCGCGGGCCTTAAGCCCACCATATTCTTCATGGACATCCGGGCCTTCGGCAAGGAGTTCGAGGACTACCGGTATAGTGCTGAGAACGATTACGGCATAAGGATGCTGCGCGGCACCAGGGCCGCCTCGGTCGAGGAGGATCCCGACACCAAGAACCTCATCGTCCACTACTCCCACGGCGCGGAGACGAATGCAGAGGAGTTCGATTTGGTAGTGCTGTCCGTCGGCTTCGAGCCACCGGCTTCAGCGCACGAGCTGTCCAAGGTCATGGGCATCAAGTTGAACAAATACGGCTTCGCGGAGACCGGTGTCTTCAACCCCTTGGCCACCACCCGGAATGGTATCTATGTGACCGGCGCGTTTAGTGCTCCGAAGGACATCCCACAGTCCGTGGCCGAGGCCTCGGGCGCCGCTTGCAAGGCAGGGGCACATGTTTGCATGAATCGTGCCCACTATCAGAAGGGTGAGTTCGCTCAGATAGCGGTTGAGGGACAGGAACCAAGGATTGGCGTCTTTGTCTGTGACTGTGGTATCAACATCCTCGCAACGGTCGACGTACCAAGAGTGGTGGACTATGCCAAGACTCTGCCCAATGTAGTTCATGCCGAAGAAGGCAGATATGCCTGTTCAGCCGACTTCCAGGAAAGGATCAAGCAAAGAATCAAGGAGCTGAACCTGAACAGAGTGGTGGTCGCTTCCTGCACTCCCAGGACGCACGAGCCGTTGTTCCAGAGCACCATCGAGGAAGCGGGCCTGAACCCGTATTTGTTCGAGATGGCGAACATCCGAGACCATTGTTCTTGGGTGCACCGACACGAACCGGAGAAGGCCACTCAGAAATCTATGGACCTGGTAAGAATGGCCGTGGCAAAATCCCGGCTCATCGGCCCTCTGAGTCGTTCCAAGTTTAATGTCGGGCATTCCGCAGCGATCATCGGAGGAGGACTTACTGGACTTACGGCCGCTTTGGACATCGCTGCCCAGGGTTTCAAAGTGGATCTTCTGGAGAGATCCGATACTCTTGGTGGGAACGGCAATAGACTGTACCTGGAGGAAGACGGGAAGACGGGCAGGAAGGCTGTAGAGGAGTTGATATCCAAGGTGGCTTCGAACGATAAGATCACGGTCCATCTTGGCGCCGAGATTGATGATATTCTAGGCTTCGTGGGTAACTTCAAGATCAAGATGCCAAGCGGAGAGATCGACACGGGTGCCATTGTAGTTGCCACTGGGGGACAGGAGTACAAGCCAACCGAGTACTTGTACGGTCAGGACGAGCGAGTCATGACCCAGCTGGAGTTGGCACAGCGCATGGCGGAGAAACCCCTGGATGCTAGGACGGTCGTCATGATCCAGTGCGTCGGCTCGAGGAACGAGCAGGTTTCCTACTGCAGCAGGGTTTGTTGCACGACGGCAATCAAGAACGCGATAAACATCAAGAAGATAAGTCCTGGAACGGAGGTCTACATTCTCCACAAGGATATCCGAACTTACGGATTCAAAGAGGATTACTACAGCATGGCTGGCAAGATGGGAGTGCAATTCATTCGTTTCCCAGAGGAGGGATACCCGCATGTGGAGAGACACGATCAAACACTCAGTGTCCAGGTCAAGGACGTTATCCTAGGGGAGACAGTCGAGTTGCATCCCGACGCGGTGGTACTGAGCACTGGTATCAGACCGCGAGATGGCAACCTGGATCTGGCCAAGATACTTAAAATCCCCCTCAGCAAGGATAAGTTCTTCTTGGAAGCTCATATGAAGCTCAGGCCCGTGGACTTCGCCAAACAAGGAGTCTTCCTGGCTGGTCTGGCTCACTGGCCCAAGTTCATGGAAGAGAGCATAGCCCAGGCGTCAGGAGCGGCTGCGAGGGCCATGACGGTGATCTCCAAGGACTTCATGGAAAGCATAGCACACGTGAGCGCGGTGGACGAGTCCAAGTGCAGGGGATGTGGCAGATGCGAGGCGGTGTGCAAGTTCTCGGCGGCGACAGTGCAGGAGGTCGCCCCTGGGGTTTTCAAGTCAAGAATCAATCCAGCGCTGTGCAAGGGCTGTGGTGCCTGCGCCGTGGCTTGCTGTAACGGAGCGATCAGTTGTCTGAATTTCACCGACAAGCAGATTCTTGCAATGGTCGAGACCTGTCTCGAGGAGGCGGTAAAGTGACCGAAGTAGAACCGAAGATAGTCGCGTTCTGCTGTAACTGGTGCTCCTATGCCGGGGCCGACTTGGCTGGAGTGAGCAGGTTGCAGTATCCCCCAAACGCAAGGATCATCAGGGTCATGTGCACCGGCAGACTGGAGCCTGAGTTCCTATTGAGGGCGCTCGAGCTTGGCGCCGACGGAGTGCTCATAGCTGGATGTCACATCGGATGTTGCCACTACATTTCGGGGAACGAGAGGGCGCAAGAAAAGGTGGCTATGACGAGCGAACTCCTAGACGTCCTGGGGATTGATAAAAAGCGATTGAGGCTGGAATGGATCTCTGCTTCTGAGGGACGAAGGTTCGCCGAGACCATGCAGGAGTTCGTGAAGGACCTCAAGGCTCTAGGCCCCAGTCCTCTGAAGGGGGGAGCTGAGTGACCAAGATCGAAAAGATAATCGAGGACGCAGGTGCATTTGATTGCGTAGAGTGTGGAAAATGCACCAGCCTCTGCCCCGTGGCGAAGCTGAACCCCAACTTCGCGCCAAGGCTAATCGTGGTCAAGGCTCAGGCGGGCATGGAATCGGAGGTCAAGTCCGACAAGGACATCTGGTCATGCGTCACCTGTGAAATCTGCAACGACATGTGCCCGTACAAGGTGAACTTCTCCGGCTTCATCCAGAGGATGAGGGCAGAGGCTATCGAAATGGGCAATAGTCCGCTCTGCTCTGAGGCCGGGGCGATACACACCATGCAACGCCTGACCGGGAAAGGGCAGAAGCAGAACAGGCTGGTCTGGTTGACGAATGATCTGAGGGTGAAGGAGAAGGGGGATGTCTATTTCTTCACAGGGTGCTCGTACCAGTTGGGTATCCTGTTCAAGGACAGGGCCGCGGAGCTGAAGAAGGTCCCGGCGAGCGTGGTCAAGATCCTCAATGCCGCAGGAATCGAGCCGGTGGTCAGCAATGACGAGGTTTGCTGCGGTCACGACCTGATATGGTCTGGTAATGAGGCCGTCTTCAAAGACCTAATGAAGAAGAATGTTGAGATGATAAGGGCGACGGGAGCAAAGACCGTGGTGTTCTCCTGCGCTGAAGGCTTCCGAACTTTCAGCTTAGATTATCAGGATTTCTTGGGCGACTTGGGCTTCGAGGTCAAGCACATCTCTGAATACCTGCTCGATCTGATTGAACAGGGTAAGCTGGATTTCAAGGAGTCCAATGTGAAGGTCACATATCACGATTCATGCAGGTTGGGAAGGCACATGGGCATCTATGACGAGCCTCGGGAGCTTTTAAAGGCAATGAACGTGGAGCTTGTCGAGATGCCAAGCATCAGAGAAAAGGCCTTGTGTTGCGGAGTCAATGCCTTCGCTAATTGCAGTGAGGTCTCTAGAAAAATGCAGCTCGACAGGCTACTGGAGGCCAAGGGCGTAAATGCAGGTGTGATGCTAACCTTCTGCCCTAAGTGCCTCATTCACTACAATTGCCTGCTATCGATGGAGAAGAAGCCTGTGGAACTCGAGAATGTCGAATTAGTTGTTGGAGATTTCAGTAATTTTATAGCGGAGCAACTGAAAGGAGCTACGGAGAAAACGTCCGTGGGACATGAGAATGTAGGTCAAGTTGGGAATGTCAGCAATAGTGAAGCGGAGAATATGAAGGGAGGCGAATAGGATGGCGGAAACGATGAGTTCTGTGCTTGTGATTGGAGGAGGAATAGCGGGCATACAAGCTTCCTTGGACCTGGCGGACAAGGGAGTGATTGTGCACCTGGTGGAGAAGGAGCCCAGTATCGGAGGGCGGATGGCCCAGCTGGACAAGACCTTCCCTACCAATGATTGCTCGATCTGCATCCTGGCACCGAAGATGGCCGATTGCTTCGGACACCCGAACATCAACGTTTGGACCATGTCAGAGGTTACGGAACTTGAGGGGTCAAGGGGCAACTTTAAGGCCAAAGTCCTGAAGAAGGCCAGATTTGTCGATGAGAACAAGTGCACCGGATGCGGCGATTGCCTGGAGAAATGTCCAACTAAAGGCCTGACCAACACCTGGGAACAGAAGCTGACCACCAGGCGAGCCATATACATGCCCTTCATGCAGGCCGTACCTAGAGTGGCGGTGATCGACCCAGAGAACTGCAAGTTTCTGACGGAAGGGAAGTGTGGTGTTTGCAAGAAGATCTGCAAGCGCGATGCCGTGGACTACGAGATGAAGGATGCCATGTTAGAGTTCAACGTAGGTGCGGTGGTAGTGGCCACTGGATATGATGTTTGGGATCCCACCTCATCCACAGAGTACGGATACGGGAAGTATCCGAATGTGTTCACTGCCATGGAGTACGAGAGGATCATCAATGCGGCCGGCCCCACCCACGGGCACATTCAGAGGAGGTCCGATGGGGGCGAGCCAGCTTCCATTGCCTATATCCAATGTGTTGGGTCCCGAAGCCTCAAGACCGGTCACCCGTATTGCTGCTCCGTTTGTTGCATGCACTCCACGAAGGAATCAATGCTGGCCAGGGAGCATATAGAGGGCATCAAGACCACCATTTTCTACAAGGACATGAGGGCCTGCGCCAAGGGTTTCAACGAATACGTAGAGCGGGCAAAGAAGGACTACGGTGTCGAGTACGTCAATTCCGACGCCACGGTCCAGGGTCAGACGGAGGCCGGGAATCCCATAGTGTCCTTCGACGTGGGAGGGAAATTTCAGCAGAGGGAGTTCGACATGGTCGTGCTTGCCACCACATTGGTACCTTCGGAGAAGAATGTCGCGCTGGCCAAGACGCTAGGCACTGAGCTAGATGAGTTCCATTTCTTTAAGGTGCGTGACCACACATTCGAGCCTATAAGCTCCACGCGTCCAGGTGTGTATCTGGCTGGCTATTGCGCGGGTCCAGCGGACATACCGGAATCGGTGGCAATGGGCTCGGCCGCCGCCGCCAAGGCGATGGAAGACCTTATCCAAAGGAAGGTGTTCGCATGAGCAACGATGAAAAAAGAATAGGAGTGTTCATATGTCACTGTGGATCTAACATAGCTGGAATCGTGGACGTGCCGGCGGTCGTTGATTATGTTAAGACCCTCCCGGATGTTGTTTTCGCGACTCGGAACCTCTACACATGCGCCGATGACGGTCTCACGTCCATAAGGGATTCGATAAAGGAGCTGAACCTGAACAGAGTGGTGGTGGCGGCCTGCACCCCCCGGACACATGCACCGCTGTTCCAGTCGACTTGCCAAGAGGCAGGTCTCAACAAGTACCTTTTCACCTTCGTCAATATCAGGGATCAGTGTTCTTGGGTTCATATGAAGGAGAAGGAGAAAGCCACAGAGAAAGCCAAGGACCTGATCAGGATGGGCGTGGCGAGGGCCAGGCTTCTGGAGCCACAAGAGGAGGTAAAAATAAACGTCACTCCTGCTGCCGTGGTGATCGGAGGCGGCGTAGCGGGTATGTCTTCTGCCCTCTCCATCGCTGATCAAGGCTTCCCGGTGCGCTTGGTAGAGAAGGAGAGCGAGCTAGGGGGCTTCATACGGAACTTGGGGTGCATCTATCAGGAAAGGCAAGATGCCGGAATCGCGCTGAAGTCAATAACCGATCGGGTCAGGGCCAATCCCAACATTGAGGTCCTCCTCAACTCCGAGGTCGTATCGGCGGAAGGATTCGTTGGCAATTGGGACATCGTCATCGACACCAAGGGTCAAGAGAGGAAGGACAAGGTAGGGGTGATCATACTGGCTACGGGCGCGAGGGAATTCGTTCCAAAGGGCCTGTATGGCTATGGGCAGTATGACAACGTCGTCACGCTTACCGAGTTCGAACGAATCGTCAAGGAGAAGAAGCTTCCAAAGTTGAACAGCATCGCTTTCATCCAATGCGTAGGTTCCAGGGGGCAGGACAAGTCCTACTGCTCCAGGATCTGCTGCAACGTCGCCCTGAAGAACGCCACGAATCTGGCGGACAACTGGAAGAACATGTTGGGCCTGGAAGAGACGGGCAAGGCGACGGAAGGCGCTGTCGAGAAGGCGGCTCCCACGGAGACTGGAGAGAGGAAACGTGGCCGGAGAGGAAGGAGAGGCGCCGAGGTAAGTGAGGAAGAGGGGGCCCCAGCAGGCCAGAAGCTGGACATCGTGATCTTCAATAGGGACATCATGTCCTACGGAGTCGAACACGAACTGATGTATAACAAGGCCAGGGAGAAGAAGGTTCGACCAATCAGGTACACCCCAAAGAACCTTCCCAAGGTTGGCATGGAGGATGGAAAGCTGGTCATCGACTACTGGCACGACACCCTGCAGATGCAAAGGAAGATGGAAGTGGACATGATCGTCCTCTCCACCCCGCTCGTTTCCCAGCCCGATGCCTCAGACATCTCCAAGATGCTGAAGGTACCCCTGGGCCAGGATGGTTTCTTCCTCGAAGCGCACGTGAAGCTGCGGCCGGTGGACTTCGCCACGGAAGGCATATTCGTATGCGGAACGTGCAAAGGGCCCGCGGACATACCAGAATCGGTATCCCAAGGAATAGCAGCTGCTTCGAGAGCGGCCATTCCTCTGGCCCGCGGCTATGTGCAGCCTGAATGCTTGAGCGCATTCGTGGACAGCGAGGTGTGTAGCGGCTGTGGCACCTGCATAGAGATATGTCCGTTCAGCGCCATCAAGAAGAACGAGAAAGGCGTCGCCGAGGTGACCATAGCGGCCTGCAAGGGCTGCGGCAACTGCGGTGCTAGTTGCCCCGAGAACGCCATCTTCATGACCCATTATTCGGACGAGCAGCTCCTGGCTGAGGCCAAGGCCGCCCTACAGGAGGCGCAGGGATGAGCGAATTCGAACCGAAGATCGTCGTATTCCTGTGCAACTGGTGCTCCTATGCCGGTGCTGACCTGGCAGGCGTCAGCAGATACCAGTACCCCACCAACATCAGGGCGGTGAGGGTCATGTGCAGCACCAGAGTGAGTGCGCATATCGTGCTTGAACTCTTCAAGGAAGGCGTGGATGGCGTGATGGTCAGCGGATGTCATATCGGAGACTGCCACTACATCAATGGTAATTATTATACGAAGAGAAGGGTAGAATTGGCCAAGAAGCTGCTCGAACTCTCGGGAGTCGAAACTGACCGCCTCAGACTCGAATGGGTTTCAGCTTCGGAGGGCGAAAAGTACTCCCAGGTGATCTCGAGTTTCGTGGCAAAGGTGAAGGAGCTGGGCCCATCCCCCGTGTTGAAGCAGAAGAAGCTTGTCACCAATCTGGTAGCTGCCGTCGAGGCGTCCAAGTACTTCAGGCTGAAAACGCTGACCGGTAAAGAGGTCAAGCTCACGGGCAAAGGGAACGTATATGATGAAGTCATCGACGCCCAGAATTACGACGCCTTGATAGACAAGGCGATTGAGGACGAGTACCGAAAGAGCCTTATCCTGGAATTGACCAACGATAACGCCCGCTCGGTGAAGGAATTGGCAAAGGAGTTGGGAGAGCCCACAGACAAGACGCTGGAACATGTGGTGGCCCTTAGGGCCACGAACATGCTGGCGCTCGACCACATCGAGGGCACGACCCCCAAATACAAAGCGATTTTCGTTGGAGGTGCTTAAATGGCAGAGAAAGTAGGAGCTGTGTTGGTCGTCGGAGGAGGCATATCCGGCGTACAGACCGCCTTGGACCTGGCCGACTCTGGCTTCAAGGTCTATTTGGTGGAGAAGAGGGCCAGCATCGGCGGCACCATGGCCCAGCTGGACAAGACCTTCCCTACCAACGACTGTTCGATGTGCATCATGGCACCGAAGCTGGTCGCGGCGGGCAGGCACGAGAACATCGAGCTGATCACTAACACTGAAGTGGAAATGATCCAGGGCGTACCAGGCAACTTCGTGGTCACGCTGAAGAAGAACACCTTGAGGGTGGATGAGGACAAGTGCACGGGATGCGGTGAATGCGCAATCAAGTGCCCTGTGGAGACATGGGATGAGTATAATGAGGGGATGAAAAAGCGGAAGGCGATCTTTGTAGCATATCCGCAGGCCGTCCCTCTCGTATTCAGCATCGATAAGAACGTTTGCATTGGATGCGGCATCTGCAAGGAAGAGTGCAAGGCTAAGGCAGTGGTGTATGATAAGAAGGATGAGGCATTGGAGATTCCCGTGGGCGCCGTGATCCTCTGCCCCGGGTTCGAAGAGTTCGATGCGAGGCTCAAGAAGGAGTATGGCTACGGCGAGTTCAAGAACGTCGTTACCAGCATCGAGTTCGAGAGGATGCTCAGCGCCACCGGTCCCTACTTCGGGACGGTGATGAGACCGTCAGATGGCGAGATCCCAAGGAAGGTCGCATTCATCCAGTGCGTAGGTTCCAGGGACCAGAAGGTGGGCAACCCCTACTGCTCCTCCGTTTGTTGCATGTACGCGATCAAGGAAGCGATAATCGCTGGCGAGCACACGGAAGGATTGAAACCGCATATCTTTTTCATGGATGTCAGAGCCGTTGGAAAGGAGTTCGAAGATTACAGGGAGAGGGCGGAGAAGGAGTACGGAGTGGTGATGCACCGCGGGAGCAGGGTCGCCTCGGTCGAGGAGGACCCCCTGACGAAGAATCTCTTCCTAAGATACAGCGTGGGCAGCGAAACCACGACAGAGGAGTTCGACCTCGTGGTGCTCTCGGTCGGCATGAGGCCGTCCGTGGATGCCGAGAAACTGAGCAAGAGGCTGGGCTTCAAACTGAACAAGTACGGTTTCTGTGAGACCGACGTCTTCTCGCCTCTCAGCACATCCAGGCCGGGAATATTCGTAAGTGGTTCATTCGCCGCGCCGAAGGACATCCCTACTACCGTCGCCGAGGCTTCCGGTTCCGTTGCGAAGGCCGCGGCACTGATAGCGGAGGCAAGGAACACGCTGGTCACCGTCAAGGAGTATCTCCCGGAGATCGACGTCGCCGGACAAGAGCCCAGGATCGGGGTCTTCGTCTGCCACTGCGGAATCAACATCGGTGGCACGGTCCGCGTTCCGGCCGTGGTCGAATACGCCAAGACACTTCCTGGCGTCGTCTATGCCGGCGAGAACATATTCTCCTGCTCATCGGATACGCAGGAGAAGATCAAGGACAAAGTCAAGGAGCACAACCTGAACCGGGTGGTCGTTGCTTCTTGTACACCGCGTACTCACGAGCCGCTATTCCAGAACACGATTCGTGAGGCGGGCTTGAACCCATACCTGTTCGAGATGGCGAACATCCGGGACCAGTGCTCGTGGATCCATATGCACGAGCCCGAGAAGGCGACCGAGAAGGCGAAGGCCTTGGTCAGGATGGCAGTCGCCAAGGCGAGGCTGCTCGAACCTCTGAAGAAGTCCAAGCTGGGCGTGTTGCATTCCGCCGTCGTTGTGGGTGGTGGATTGGCAGGGGTCACCGCGGCGCTCGAGGTAGCGGCGCAGGGGTTCCCGGTCCACATCATCGAGAAGACCGGGCAACTGGGAGGCAACCTGCCAAGGCTCTATCACAAAGAGGGCACGCGGAAGTCAAGGGACTATTTGAACGAGATCATCGCGAAGGTGAGGGACTCCAAGAACATCACGGTGCACCTCAACACCAAGATCGAGGACGTCACTGGGTTCGTCGGGAACTTCAAGGTCAAGACGAACCACGAGGAGATCGACACGGGCGCCATCATCGTGGCAACGGGAGCAAACGAGTACAAGCCGGGCGAGTACTCATACGGCCAGGACAAGAGGGTGATCACTCAGCTGGAGCTGGAGCAGAAGCTGGATGATGGATCCCTGAAGGCCAAGAAGGTCGTTATGATCCAGTGCGTCGGCTCGAGGAACGAGCAGGTCCCATACTGTAGCAGGATCTGCTGCGCGACCGCGATAAAGAACGCCATCGAGATCAAGCACCAGAGCCCCTCGACAGAAGTTTACATCATGCACAAGGACATCCGCACCTACGGATTCAGAGAGGAGCTGTACAAGGAGGCCGGGGAGCTAGGCGTCAATTTCATCAGGTTCCCCGAGGGCACCATGCCCCGCATCGAAGGCAAGGCGGGTCAACTGGAGGTCATAACCCAAGATACGGTGCTAGGCGAGGAGGTCATGGTAAAGCCGGATCTTCTCGTTCTTAGCGTGGGCATAAGGCCGAACGAGGACAACGAGGAGCTGGCGAAGATGCTCAAGGTGCCGCTCAGCAAGGACGGCTTCTTCCTGGAGGCGCACATGAAGCTTCGCCCCGTGGACTTCGCGACCGAAGGTGTCTTCCTTGCCGGAGCCGCACACTGGCCGAAGTTCGTCGACGAGGTGATCGCACAGGCTTCAGGCGCTGCCACCCGCGCGATGACCATCATTTCGAAGGACTACCTCGAGACCGAAGGGATAATCGCAGCGGTGAACGAGATGGTCTGCAACGGCTGCGGCATATGCGAGCCGATCTGCGAGTACAAGGCCATCACCTTGGTGAAGGACGAGAAGAATCCGGAGAAGATCAAGGCGCTCATAAATGAGGGCCTCTGCAAGGGCTGCGGTGCTTGCGTGGCCGCTTGTCCTTCGGGGGCGATGGAGCAGAAGGGCTTCAAGAACGAGCAGATGTACGCGATGATCGACGCCGCCCTTGAAGGAGGGAAGTAAATGCAGACCACTGCGCAGGTCGCCCAGGAAACGTCAGCGACCGAGAAGGAGTGGCAGCCTAAGATCGTCACCTTCTGCTGCAACTGGTGCTCATATGCCGGCGCCGATCTGGCGGGCGTGAGCAGGCTGCAGATGCCCACCAATTTCCTGGTCATCAGGACGATGTGCTCGGCCAGGGTCGACCCGGAGTTCGTGCTCCGGGCCTTCGCCAAGGGTGCCGACGGCGTCCTGGTGCTCGGATGCCACCCGGCCGACTGCCACTACATCGGCGGGAACTACCGGACAAGGAGGAGGATCGCGCTCCTCCGCATGCTGCTGGAGCAATACGGCTTCGACCCTGACCGGCTGAGGCTGGAGTGGGTCTCAGCATCTGAGGGACCGAAGTTCCAGAAGACTATCAAGGATTTCACGGACAAGATCAAGGAGCTGGGCCCGAACCCGCTCACTGAGGAGTGAAGGAGGCGAGAAAATGGCAAAGATCAAAATAGCGCAATACTGGGGTGCCGGCTGCGGCGGCTGCGACGTCGCGCTGCTGGACATCGACGAGAAGATCCTCGGTGTGGCGGAGATAGCGGACATCGTCTTCTGGCCCATCGCCGTCGATACCAAGCTCAAAGACGTGGAGGCGATGCCCGATGGGTACATCACCGCCACCCTGTACAATGGGGCGATCAGGAACAGCGAGAACGAATATGTGGCCAAGCTGCTACGGAAGAAGTCCGTCCTCATGGTGTCCTTCGGTTCCTGCGCCTGCTTTGGAGGCATACCGGGGCTGGCGAACGTCACCAACGGCAAGGACATCCTGGAGTACGTCTACGGCAAGACGTTCTCATCGGACCAACTGGGCAAGCCTGACAAGGTGTACCCGCAACACATCACGCACACCAAGGACGGCGAGCTGGAGTTGCCCGTTCTATACGACACGGTCATGACCCTGGACCAGGTGATCGACGTCGATTACTACATGCCGGGCTGCCCGCCCACCACCAACCTCATCAACGATTTCTTAGGCGCGGTGGAGAAGCACGTCAAGGAGGGTGTGCCCCTTCCGCCCAAGGGAACGGTCATCGCCTCCAATAAGACGCTCTGCGACGAGTGCAAGCGCAAGAAGGCGCTGAAGGTCGTGAGCGAGCTGCACCAGGCCATGGATGTCGATATGGACCCGGACAAGTGCATGATCGAGCAGGGCGTCATCTGCCTGGGACCGGCGACCAGAGCCGGTTGCGGCGCAAAGTGTTTGAACGCCAACCAGCCCTGCCGCGGCTGCATGGGCCCGACGGCGGAGGTCATGGACCAAGGTGGTTCCATGCTCAGCGCCTTGGCGTCGGTGTTCAAAGTGGATAATACTGAGACGCGCTTGAACGAGGAAGACATCATCAAGATGATGCAGCAGGTCAAGGACCCGCTGGGTACCTTCTATGCTTACAGCCTGCCCAAGTCCATCATCAAGAGGGCGGTCAAGGAGAAGAAGGCTAGGAAGCAGGAGGCTAAGACATGAGCCCGGTGATTTTCGATAAGACGAGCAGATCGGAGTCGAAGCGGATCAGCATCGACCCCATCACCCGCCTGGAAGGGCACGGGAAGATCGAGATCTTCCTGGATGACAACGGCAACGTGGCGAACGCCTATTGGCAGGTGCCCGAACTTCGGGGATTCGAACGCTTCTGCATCGGACGATTGGCCGAGGACATGAACAAGCTCACCTCCCGCTTGTGCGGGGTGTGCCCGGGCGCGCATCACATATGCTCGACGAAAGCCTTGGATGGCGTCTATGGAGCGGACCCGCCGGAGACGGCGAAGAAGCTCCGTGAGCTGTTCTACTCCGCGCACTACATCCACAGCCACATCGCGCACTTCTATGCCTTGGCGGCTCCCGACTTCGTGCTCGGTCCGTCCGCTCCCGCGGCCACGAGGAACATCCTCGGGGTGGTCGGAGCAGTGGGCGTGGAGGTCGGCGGCCAGGTGATCAAGCACCGCTCCTACGCGCAAAAGATCCAGGAGATGCTGGGTGGCAAGGCTACCCATCCCGTTTGCGGTATCCCGGGAGGAATGTCCAAGCCCCTGAGCGAGGACGAGCGGAAGACGGTGGAGGAGTGGGCCAAGTCCTGCGTGGAGTTCTCGAAGTTCACCATGAAGATATTCGAGGATGTGGTGCTGAAGAACAAGGATTACATGGGCCTCATCACCAGCAAGGACATCTTCTACAACGAGACCTACCACCTGGGCACCGTGGACAAGGACAACAAGATCAACTTCTACGACGGCACCCAGGTCATGATCGACACCCTGGGAAATGAGGTCGCCCGGTACAAAGGCAAGGATTACCTGAAGTACATCGCCGAGCACACCGAGCCGTGGAGCTATGAGAAGTTCTGCTACTTCAAGCCAGTCGGCTGGAAGGGCTTCCGCGCCGGGCAGGACTCGGGCATCTACCGGGCCACGCCGCTCAGCAGGCTGAACGTGTCCAAGGGGTTCACCACCCCGTTCGCGCAGCAGTACTACGAGCAGATGTTCGGAGCCTTCCGGGACATGGGCATCAAGGGACCGATCCAGCACACCCAGGCCATGCACTGGGCCCGGGTCATCGAGCTCGTCTACGCCTCGGAGAAGCTGCTGGAGCTGGCCCAGGACCCGGAGATCACGGACAAGAACATCCGCTCCAAGCTGCAGACCCCCGGCGAAGGGGTGGGCATCCTGGAGGCTCCGCGGGGGACCTTGGTGCACCATTACATCGCGGACGCGAATGGCATCATAACGGACGTGAACCTGGTCGTAGGGACGACCAACAACAACGCCCCGATCAACCTGAGCGTTTCGACCGCCGCCAAGGCCTTGATCAAGAACTGGCAAGTATCGCCAGGTCTCTTGAACATCATCGAGATGGCTTATCGCGCCTACGACCCCTGCAACTCCTGCGCCACGCACACGCTGCCAGGGCAATCGCCGCTATTGGTCAACATCCGCAGGGCGGACGGCTCGATCTTCAGGCAGATCAAGAACTACTGAAAACCACTTCCCTCTTCCCTATTTTCCACTTTTTCTCAGCGAGCGTAGCTCATATGCGGTCGTACTTGCGAGGGCGTTCGACCAGGAGGTTCTTCACCTTGCCTAGGTGGATGCCATCCAGAAGATATACCTGCGCCTCCTCGATGTCTATCATCCTCTCCGAGAGCAATGGACCGAGCAGCTTCACTCCCTGGATGTTTATCGGCGAGCCTTTCAGCGTAGGATTCAAGGAGGGCATGATGATGACCTCCTCCGGCAGCTCGGTGTAGCGGCTGGAGGCTTTCTCGTTGAATCGGCAGCGCACCCAGCAGCGTTCGGTCATGACGTTCCCGACGCCATCCTTAAAGAGGATGGCTGGATGATTGTGCGCCATCACCAGGGTCTTGGCGGCCATGACCTGGTTCGATGGCCAGACGTGGCCATGGACGAATCCCACGTCCTCGATGACGAAGCCCATGGGCGCGTGCACGTGCACCCCGGTGAAGGCGATTTCCTCGATGCCGACGTCGTGATTGCCTTTGACCACGTCGATCTCTTCGAACCCTCGCAGGAGGGCATCAAAGAAGATGGGGAGCTCGGAGTGCTCCTGTTCGCTCGTGCCCGGGACCTGGTGCTTGACGTCACCTAGTAGTATCAATCTGGAGCTCCCCTCGGCAATGGCCAGGAGCTCGTCGCGTATGCGCATAGTCTGGCTCGGGATATGCACTCCCTTCGAGCTGAGCTCGTCCTCCAGGCCGATGTGCAGGTCCCCAGCGCATAGGATGCTCTCTTGGCCGAGAATGCGCAGGGCGGGGTGGTCGAGCACGGGGGTGATGTGCATGGGCGGCCTCAAAGCGAATCAGCATGAGCGTGCCGATGGGCAAAAAGGTTGCGCATGAGCTCTAGATGCCTTCCGCAAGGCGCGTGCCTAGGAACGATGGAAGCCCGGCCTCGATGATAGCTTGGGAGGCGCTTTTGACGTCGTATGCCAACCTACGGGAGATGAAGCTCATCTCCTTCTCATCGAAGATGAAGTAGCTGGCTCGGGGATCGAAATCGCGCGGCTGCCCCACAGATCCCGGGTTCACTAGCATGCCTCTGCTCGTGACCTTGATGTATGGAACGTGCGTGTGCCCGGTGACGAGCACCTGACATTGGGCCATTTCCAAGAGCTCTGGTACTGCATCTCCCTCGTAGAGATACTCATCATCATCCCTAGGAGAGCCATGATACAGACCGACCTCTTTCTCGCCGATCCTCAGATGGGCATGCGACTTGAGGCCCTTGAGATAGTCAGCCGCTTGAGCAGAGATGTTCTTGGACGTCCAATTGACCGCCGCAGCGGCGTTGGGGTTCATGCCCACCGGGTTGATGCGGACCACCGCCAGGTCGTGGTTGCCGTATATGCAGGTGGCATTGCGCGTCCGCAGTTCTTCCACAACCTCGTTCGGGAATGCCCCGTAACCCACCAGGTCTCCCGCGCAGACGATCTCCTGTATGCCACGAGCGTCCACATCCTTCAATACCTCCTTCAAAGCATGGAGATTGGAATGAATGTCGGAGATGACGGCAATCTTCACGATTTAATAAATTAATGAATTATCTATAAAAACCTATCAATGAACGGTTTGATCACCAATGGCACCTTGGCGGCGACATCGGTCGCCAGAAGGCTGAAGCCCTTCTCTTCGTACGCCAGATCTCCGGCGTAGCCGTTGGTGAAGGCAGCGATGCGCGCGGCGTCGAACGGAGCGACACCTCGCGAAAGCAGTCCCGCCACCTCTCCGGCGAGCACATCGCCCGTGCCGCCCACGCTCATGCCGGCATTGCCGGTCCGGTTCAGTTTCCAGCGCTGATCATCGGCGATGACGTCCAGTCGTCCCTTGATCAGTACAGTCAGACCGATGCGGCGGGAGAGCTCCATGGCCGGTTTCGCCCTCTCCTCATGAACGGAAGGAAGCTTCTTTCTGGCCAGAAGTTCGAACTCCCGGGCGTGGGGTGTCACCACCCCTGTCTTGTTCTGCAGGACGTCCAGGTTCTCGGCCACGGCGGCGATACCGTCCGCATCTATTACCATCGGCTTCTTACAAGATCGGATGTAATGGCGGACGGCTTCCTTGGTCTCGGCTGAGTCCCCGAGCCCAGGCCCGATGAGCACCGCGTCCACCTTCTCTGTCAGTCGCTTGAGCAGAGGGAGGTGCTTGGATGTCAGTCTCTCTCCAGGCAAGGAATGAACGATGAAGTTGGGCGAATAGGAGGCGATGGGCAGATATGTCCGTTCAGGAGTGGCGATGTGCACCAGGTCCACCTTGATACCGAACGCCCCGAAACCGGCCAGGGCGGGAGCGCCAGAGTAAGGGCCGCCGCCGATGATGAGCACTCTCCCGTTCATGCCCTTATGCGAATCCGGGGAAGGAATTGGATAATATGCGAACTCCCCTGGCCCGACGAACTTATGGGCCTCCTCGGGTACGCCGATATCCGCGATGACGATGTCTCCGGAGTTACTCTTATCCATACCCTCCTTGAGGTCGTGGAACGTGACCGTGATGTGCGGCTTGACCCTAGGCCTCGCTCCCAGTCCGGATGGCACGTCCACCGAGACGATCTTGGCCGGAGAGCGGTTGATCTTCGAGATGAGCTTGGCGTAGGGCTCTCGGACCGACCCGCTCACCCCCGTGCCTAGCAGAGCATCCACGATCACATCCTGCTCGTCGAAGTCGACGTCATGGCGGGCCACGACCAGGTCCTTGACCTCTTCGTAGGCGTCGCGGGCGATCGTCGTGGAGATATCGCCCGCCCTCTTGGCCATGACCACCTGCACCCGGTTGCGTTCCTTGAGATGCTTCGCTGCCACGAAGCCGTCACCGCCATTGTTGCCGGCACCGCAGACCACCAAGATGCGCTTGTCGTCTCCGAAGCGCTCCGTCACCAGGTCGGCGACCGCTCTTCCCGCATTGTCCATGAGGAAGCTGGTAGGCACCCCCAGATGCTCGGCGTTGATGTCCAGGACGGAGAACTCCTTGTTGGGCAGCATGAATGCCGATTTGCTCCGAGAGCCAATAAGGCTTTCCTTCCGCTTCCCACGTTAGATCTAGCCTCGGCGAGCTGGAAGTCCCCCTCCACAAGCTGGGAGATGAGAGCGAGCAGGAAACAATATATCTCCATATCCCATGCCTCTGAGCAATAGGGACGGAATAGCCCGAATTCACGCTTGTCTGACATCATGTAAGACCTCTCTGAGGCGTTCGGTGGATGATGCAAGAAGCCACTTGCGCAAGCGGGTGGTAGTTCACTAATGGCGAGCCGAATTGAAGCCTGGACCGGGAGAAGAAGTGACGGACATCCGCAGACTGGTGCTGGACGTATTGAAGCCCCATCATCCATCGATCGTGGATCTAGCTCGCAAGCTGAGCACCCTGGAAGGCGTTTCCGGGGTCAACTGCACCCTGGAAGAGGTCGACCAGGAGACGGAGAGCATCAAGATCACCATCGAGGGTGCGGCCGTGGACTTCGAGGTTGTTGAGCAAGCCATCTCCGAGACGGGAGCGGTGATCCATTCCGTCGATTCCGTATCCGCGGGCAAGAAACTGGTCGAGGAAGTCGGGACGCCTCAGGACCGCTGAGCGCGCACCAGGGCCTCGCCCACCTTGATCAACAACTGGGATTTAGTGATCGTCCTGGCGACGAGCACCCTACCCTTCTTGTCATACCATGCCCCAGGATAGGATTTCTCCGTTTCCAGGACGTAATCCAGGCCGAGCTTCGCCAGCGCCTTCTCCATCATCTCCAGAGTAGGGTTCGGCACCGCCAGGCTCTTCTTCACCTTGCGCCCGGTGGCCCTGGTCCGGCCTGCATCGAAGTATTCAGGCCACAGGACCCAGGACCTTTTCTCGTCCATGGACTTCACTTGAGAACCATGAATAGGTTTACTTCACCAAGACCGCGTTGATCGCCCCGTCCTGTCCCGGTCGGGAGGTCACCTTGGCCATTCCGATCTCTGTCTGGATGATGGCGCCGCAGTTGATGATGTTGCGCTGCACGTAGTTGGGGTTGGCAGCGTTCTCTTTCACCGTGATGATCTTAACCTTCTGCATCTTCTTTGTGCTGGGGTCCACCACGTTGGCATAGGCGGCCTTCAGCAGCCTGGCCTTGTGGTTGCCTCCCCGGACGCGGAACTTCTGCAGACGCGTTTCCCCTACGTGGGTGTACTCTGCGTCCCGGCCAATCTCGAAGCGCCGCTTCTTCCTTGCAAGGCGCAGCCTTCCGCCGGAAGGTTTGCGCCGTGATTTGCCCTGCCATAGTGCCATGGTATTCCTTGGAAGCTAAAATGGAGGGCTCTATAAATACCTTTCACTGGTCAGGTATCCTATCCAATAGCCTTGCATCAACGGCATCACCCAATTCAAGGACCCCGGCCCAAGAATCCTTGGCGGCGCCAGGGTTTATGAAGACCGTCCCACGCTCTCGCATCAACCCCCTGGCCTCATGAATGTGACCTGAGACGACCGCCTCGGGGACGAAGGTCTCCACTACCTTTCGAATGGCCAGAGAACCAACGTGCCTATTGCCTGTGACCATGTCCAAGTATCCTTGTGGTGGGCAATGGCTGATGAGTACCATGCCCTTCTCCGCTAGCGGAGCCAGCTGCTTGGCTATCTCATCCTCGCTCATCTCGAACGGCGTTTCGAAAACCGTGGGGTTGGAGCCGCCGAAGCCGACGAGGACATGACCTTCTAGCGTGATCTTCTTCCGGTGGAGGGAGACAGCGTGCTTCTCGATCTGCTCCAGCACCCCGGGCGGATCGCAGTTGCCTGGGATCGCGTACACCGATCCTTTGAGCTGGCCCAGGAACTCCCCCGCCCACCCTGGCGGGCCGAAGTGCGTGATGTCCCCGAGGACGATGACGCCATCGGCCTCGAGCTCGGAGACCAGACGGTTCGTCCAGCGGATGACCCGGTCCCTGCCATGCACATCGGATATGACGATGAAGCGCATCTTGTCGTCCTGGAACGATAACTGATGACCAGCTCAATATTACTTTCTCAGCGGGCCTAGAACAAGCCGAAGCTAAGGTCTCGGAAGACGAGCAGATACGTCGCCAGGAATCCTAGTATGGCTCCTCCGTTCAGCAGAGGCAGGCCCGCCTGAGGATTGCCCTTCAGGACATAGCGCATGAGGAGGAAGAACCCTGCCGAAGAGCCGACGACCGCACCTAGCGCCACGAGCAGATTGGCGTTTCCCAATCCCGACGCGCTTGAGGGCAGGAACACGAAGCAGCTCACTGTCAATATCGCGGGTATCACCGCATCCCCCACGCCCATGAACATCGCTTCCCGTTCCTCGTTATCTGCGGTGATGGGCTTGTCGTCCAGGTCGGACATCTTGAATCCCTTCGTCTTCGGGACCACGAAGATGACCGGCAGGCGCAAAGGCAGCACACCCTCGGCCAGGGCGATCATGTGCTTGGTCTTGTAGACCGAAATGGCGTCGTAGATGGCTAGGATGACGAGCAGGATGAGCACCGGAAGGATGCCTAAGGAGAGGCCGAGGATGATGGCCGCGCCGCAACCGACCACGAATCCCACGCTGTTGACCACATACCATTCGGGTTTGAGGAGCAACGCCGCCACCAGCCCGACGGCTATGATGATGGAAAGCAGGAACGCCAGGTCCAGGTCCGGGGCGACCTGATAGACCACGGGCAGGGCCACCACCGCCGTCGAGATGGCCACCGCCACCACGAAGATGGCCTTGATGACCTTCCCCAGGCCGACCCTGATCAAAACAAGGATCAGCCCGGTCATGGCCAGCAACATGACGATGTAGATGACGGGGTTCACCGGGTCATTGGCGTTCTCGAAGGCCCGGTAGTCCGAAGGGTAGAAAGGCACGAGCAGGAGCGAGACCAAATGCACGGAAAGGAAGATGAGGAACATCGCTGCCAGGGGCGTCCGGACGCGCATCCTCCCTCTGATGAACGATGCGCTAGATAACGCTATCTTGCTACACTCAGATTCCTTCGGACCTCCGCTCTCAGGAAGGGAATGCTTTTATTGAGGAGGGGCTCGATGTGCGCGCCATGAGGCCTCGGAGCATCGACGAGTTCTTTCCCAAGCGGTTCTCGCTCAAGCTGGAGAACGCCAAGACCATATCAGACATATTCGAGGTGGTCAAAGAGGCGGTGCAGGTGAGGGAGGGGGTCACGAGGGCAGGGTTGATGCTAGGCCTGGCAGAGCTGGGAGGTTCCGCGGATTCGTTTATCGGCGGGCTGCATCCTCTGGGCACGAACATCATCGTCCTCAACAAGGTCCCACTGCGCAGGGTTCAGGATACGAACCCGGAACTCTACAAGCCCTACGTCTTCCATGTGCTGCTGCACGAATACCTGCACACCGTTGGGCTAGTGGATGAGGATGGGACCAGAAAGAGGACCCTCGACATCACCCGTTCTTTGTTCGGAGCGGACCACCTGGCCACCAAGATAGCTGAGGATATCGGGAAGTATCTACCGTACATCACCTACCCGGTGCGCATGCCCCTGCCCGAGGGGACGCAGATCGAGCTGGTGGAAGGGTTCGATCGCTCGAGCACGACCTACTTCGCTTAGGTGCCCAGGATGAGAGAGGTCCAGGGCGCAAAACGTCGATGACCTGACTCGCTAGATCAAGTCGCCCGTCTCTCCTGGCGGCTCGCTTATCGCGGGGTCGGCTGCTCGGTGGTCACCTGGCCAAAGGCCACCGTGCCCGATCTCTTGGTGATCTTGACCCGCGCCCTCGACCCCTTGGCCGTTCCAGGAATGTAGATGATGATGTTCTCCTTGCGCGCGATGCCGTCGCCCTTCTTCCCCACATCCTCGATCATGAAGTCATAGACGTTGCCCTCCACGATCGCCTCTGGCTCGGGGGCCTTGGGCTGCTTCCTCACGTGGACGGGGCGGTGAGCGCCACAAGCTTCGCACTCCAGAATGAGGACGCGGCCTTCCTTGTTGATATGGGTGTCCGGACGGTCGCATTCCGAGCAGAGGACGAAAGTGTCTGTATAGGAAACGATGCGGTCTGCTATCTGGATCGGGGTAAGCTTGGCCTTCAGGATGAGCCTCCGGCCCTCAACGTGGCCAGGGGTGCCCAGCTCCCGCAACAGATACTGCACGAGGTGCTCTGGCTCCCGGCGCAATGCATCTACGATATCGCCGAAGTTGCGCACCACCGTGGTCTTGCCCTCCTGGAAGACGTCCGGCTCGGGAACGGTGAAGCGCTCGTGCTTCTCGATGGTCTCGGGCAGCTTCTCCTTGGCCCGGTCGAGCAGGAATTGGTAATCGTCATTGGACATGTTCATCGAGCCCCTCTAAAACCCCTTTGCATATAAACATATCGAGCGGGGCGATGAGTCTGGCTCAGCCCCCGTACCTGCGTCTCACGGCCGCCCGCACCAAGCCGAAGTGCAATGGCGAAGGCTTGCCTGGTCGGGACTTGAACTCCGGGTGGAACTGCGAGGCCACAAAGTAGGGATGATCTGCCATTTCCGCGATCTCCATCTTCACCCCGTCCGGGGAGCGCCCGGTGAACTTCCATCCGCTCGATTCCAGCTTCTCGATGTACTTCGGGTTAACTTCGTATCGATGACGGTGGCGCTCCATGATCAAGGTCTTGCCGTAGAGCTCGAACGCCTTTCCTTCCTCGGCCACCACCACCGGCTGCGCCCCCAGTCTCATCGTGGCTCCTTTTCGCTTCACGTCCCTTTGCTCCGGCAACAGGTCGATGACCGGATAAGGCGTTTCGGGATCGATCTCCGCGGTGTTCGCTCCCTCCATGCCCAGCAGGGTGCGGGCGATCTCGATGGTGGCGATCTGGAATCCCAAACACACTCCTAGGTAGGGGATCTTGCTTTCCCGGGCGAATCTCGCCGTCATTA
>Ga0315289_10002382_pt1 | contig 28840 bp, 26 predicted proteins | sample YL17G11_40_MG_FD_203452 | JGI IMG/M metagenome (GOLD analysis project Ga0315289, IMG submission 203452) | Sediment microbial communities from Yellowstone Lake, YNP, Wyoming, USA - YL17G11_40 | ecosystem: Environmental > Aquatic > Freshwater > Lake > Sediment | place: USA: Wyoming | collected... | reverse complement strand
CAGCCAGGCGTCCTTATTCGCGGGCTCCCTGGCAAGCTCTATCTGCAGCAGCATCTCGTCCCTGTTTTCGGGGCGGGTCACTATTAGCTGGTAATTGCCAACCTCGGGGTACCTGGCCATCACCTCGTCGGTCTGCCTGGGATGCACGAACATCGCCCTTACCCTGACCGCTTCGCCGCTCCTGCCCATGATCTTGGGCAGCCTGGGCGTCGTGCGGCCGCACTCGCATAAATCCACAACCATCGTTGAAAGATCGCCCGTCCCGAATCTAATCAGGGGATATACCTCATCGAAGGGAGTCACCACCACCTCGCCCACCTCGCCGGGTGGCAGCGGCTTGCCGGTCACAGGGTCCACGACCTCAAGTATGACATCAGTATTCGCATGCATTCCCGCGTTCTTCTCGCATGAACCGGCTATGGGGCCGATATCGGCGGTGGCATAGTTATCGCCGCCCATACAGAGTATCCCGTATTTCTCGGTGAACATCTTCCTCAGCGGCTCGCCGCCCATCTCGCCCGCGACCATGGCAAACTTGAGGTTGAAATCCTTTTTAAAATCATATCCCATCTCCTCCGCTTTCTTGATAATGGCAGCGAGGAAGGATGGCGTGCCCACGAATGCGGCCACCTTGAGGTCGTGCATCACCTGTACCTGCAGTTCGGTATTGCCTGTGCCCGCGGGGAACACCGTGAAGCCCATGCTCCTGAGCATGCTATCGACCAGCAGCCCTGCGGGGACTACGTGGTACGACCACGTATTCATGGCGACCATGCCTTTGCCGATGCCGGGTGGTAATCCAAAACCCCTCGACCTTCTCTGTGGATCGTAGATGGGGCCCGGGGATTGGTAAACGTGGTCGATTTCGCTTAGCGGCACAGCCAGGTAGCCTCCGAAAGGCGGATCCGACTTCTGTAGCTGTATTAAATCGTCTTTGCGCAGCACAGGTATCCTCTGCAGGTCGGCGGAAGTCTTGATATCGCCGGGTTTAAGGCCTGCCTTGTCCATGCGTGCCTTGAATCCCGGGGCTTTTTCGTAAGCATACTCGATGAGGCGCCCCAGCTTCTCACTCATCTTCTTTTCGCGTTCATCGGCAGGCAAGCGCTCAAGCGCATTGTCATGTGGAAAAAGTTCTGGATTTTCCGCCATGGCTAAGTCCTCCCCGTTCTATATTTCCGCAAGCATTATACCATAGCCTGTAAATTGTAAAATATAGCTGTTCCCAATGTGGCACATGCCGTGTTTCAACCCGGTAACTTGTATTCGTATTTACAAAAGGTTATATTGATATTTATATAAATTGAAACTCGTTCAACTATGAAAAATTTAACTATTGGCAAAACCAGGGGCTTGCAGCAGATATCCACCGATGCGGGGACCTTCATCATGTGCGCCATGGACCACAGGTCGGGGCTGATCTCGATGCTTGAAGATGCTCAGCACGAAGTGCCGGATTACAGGGAGATCGTGCAGATGAAGCTGGACATGTGCTCGACCATAGGGCCCTATGCCAGCGGGATACTGCTCGACCCTGAATTTGGTGCCGCCCAGTGCATGGCAAGCAATGTGCTAAAAGGACACACAGGGTTGCTGGTAAGTATAGAAGCTACCGGCTATGAAGAAGACCCCAGGGGACGCCTTACCACACTTTTGAAGGGATGGAGCGTAGAGAAGATCAAGAGGATGGGGGCATCAGCCGTAAAGATGCTCGTGTATTATCGTCCTGATATAAAGAGCATTGCACAAAAGCAACTCAAGACTATTGAAAAGGTTGCTGCTGATTGCCTTAAATATGACATACCTTTCCTGGTAGAGCCCAAAACTTACAGGGTTGAAGGTGAGGTGATGGACTCAGCGGAATTTGCCCGCAGGTTACCTGAGATGGTGATCGAGACCGCGCAGCAGATCACGGCGTTACCGGTGGATGTGCTCAAGGCGGAGTTCCCGGCAGACATGAAACATGAGAAAGACACATCGAAGCTGGCTGAACACTGCCGTCAGCTTGATGCGGCATCCCTTGCCCCCTGGGTCATACTCAGCGCGGGTGTGGATTATTCAACATTCAAAGACCAGGTAACAATAGCCTGCAAAGCCGGGGCATCCGGGTTTCTGGGTGGAAGGGCTATCTGGCAGGAAGCCATGGAAATAGGTAACAGGAATAAAAGGCTCGAATTCTTTAAGAATGTGGCAGCGCAGAGGTTGATAGAACTGGCTCAGATAGCGGGGAATAGCGCCAGGCCGTGGTATCAAAAGCTGGGTTTATCTGCGGGGAGTCTTTCTAAAGTGGATGAGAACTGGTACAGGAATTATTAATTTTTAAGATGCTTAAATCGATTTCGCAGGGAAGCACTCTGCGGAAAACCAAAATCGTCTGCACCATAGGACCGAACAGTAGCTCTCCATCAGTAATCAGGCAACTCCTCGAGTCCGGTATGAATGTCGCCCGTATCAATGCCTCACACGGCACCATTGAAGAGCACGGTGAGCGTATTTCAACTTTACGCAGGGAAGCTAAAAAATTACTGATACCCCTGGCCTTGCTGATCGATCTCCCCGGGCCGAAGGACAGGACGGGAAAGGCCAAGAAAGGTGGGATCAGGCTCAGGGAAGGGGCGGAATTTGTTTTAACCACGCGGGATGTCCTCGGTGATGAATCGCAGGTATCTGTTGACCTGCCGGAGCTGCCCGCGCACGTGAAGCTGGGACAGGCCATCTACCTTGACGACGGGCTGATCCAACTGGAGGTCATTTCCATAAGCGCCAGCGATGTGAAATGCCGGGTAATCGCGGGGGGGAGACTCGGTGACAATAAGGGTATAAATGTGCCTGGCGTTACGTGGGATGTAGATGCCATAACCGAGGAAGACTGGCATCACCTGGAATTTGCCGTGCAGCAGGGTGTCGACTTCGTAGGATTATCTTTTGTTAAAAGCGAGAGCGACGTTGCCAAGGTGAGGGAATTTTTACAGCAGCAGAGCTCACCGGCAAAGATCATCGCAAAGATCGAAAGGCGGGAGGCACTGGATAATTTCAAGGAGATACTTGAAGCTGCCGATGGGGTAATGGTTGCCCGCGGTGACCTGGGCGTACAGATACCTATTCAGAGGGTCCCCATCGTTCAAAAAGAGCTCATACTTAAGTGCAACCACATTGGCAAACCTGTGATAGTTGCCACTCAAATGCTGGAGTCAATGATGGACTCTCCGGTCCCCACCCGTGCCGAAGCTACAGACGTTGCCAACGCAATCTTTGACGGGGCTGACGCCGTCATGCTCTCGGAGGAGACAGCAATCGGGCATTACGCGGTGGAAGCTGTCAGGATAATGTCACTCATCGCGCTTGAAGCCGAAGCAGCTCTGCCGTATGAGGAGACGTTTGCCAGCAGGGGCAAAGACCTTCAGCCGCTCACGGATGACGCCATCAGCTATGCTGCCTGTCACACAGCACAGCAGCTTGGCGCTAAAGCGGTCATCGCCTATACGGCTTCGGGCAGCACTGCAAAACGCGTTTCCAAGTACCGGCCGCGCATGCCGATAATAGCCATAACACCTAACGAGTCAACCCAGAGACAGCTGTCCCTATCCTGGGGGGTATCTGCTCTACATATCCGCGAACCCAAATCGGTACTGACCATGTTCACGCAGGCGGCAAAAGCCGTGCGCAAGTTTGGACTTGTAAGCGAGGGCGACCTGGTGGTGGTAACAGCCGGCATACCCCTGGGCGTTTCCGGCACCACAAATATGCTCAAGGTGGAAAAAATTTAGATGATAGCCACGGTAACGTTGAACCCTTCCCTGGACAGGCATGTCGAGGTAGAAAATCTTATGCTGGACGAATCCAACCGCTGGGTCAGCTCCCGGCGCGAGCCAGGCGGCAAGGGTATCAATGTCTCCCGTGTGATACGTGAGCTTGGTGGAGAGACAGCGGCCTACGGGTTTATCGGCGGCTTCGATGGAGAGGTAGAAACCAGGATATTGAAGCAAAAGGGAGTGCCCTGCGACTTTACACCAATCAAAGGCGAGATACGCAGTAACTTTATTATCACGGATTTGAAAACGCACCGTCAGACGCGGATATCGGCGCCGGGGCCCGAAATATCCGCTGGTGAACTGAAGAAGCTGATAGATAAAATCACTAATCTTAAGCCCAGGCCGGACTACATGGTCTTTGCTGGCAGCGTTCCACCCGGCGTGCCTGCGGATATATACAGGGTGTTGATAGAGAAGATGAAATCGCTTGGCATAATTACAGTCTTCGATTCGGCAGACCAATGGCTCAAAGAAGGTATCAAGGCGAAGCCGGATGTCATCAAGCCCAACGTGCGTGAGGCGCAGACCCTTTTGGGAGTGGAGCTAAAAACCGAGGAAGAGATTATCTACGCTGTAAAAACGTTTGTGAGCAGTGGAATTAAAATAGCCTCCATTTCGAGGGGACGTGATGGTCTGATAATTGCCGGCAAAGACGCGGTGCTTAAGGTGATGCCGCCCGATGTCGAAGTTATGAGCACCGTTGGTGCCGGAGATTCCTCCGTAGCAGGCCTCGTGCTAAAGCTAAGCCAGGGCGGGAGCCTTGAAGAGGCGTCCAGGCTTGCGGTGGCGGCGGGTACCGCGGCGACGCTGACACCGGGAACTGAACTCTGCCACAAAGCCGACGTAGAACGCCTGCTGCCGCAGGTCAAGGTAGAGAAGTTGCTGTTTTAGCAGTTAAATATATTTAAAATGTTGGATGCCGTCTGGCAAGTTCAATCCGGTAAAACCGTCTTTGTACCCGCGCTGTTAAAGAAGAAAACTTCCTTGAACTCATTGGCTAAAATGGAGGCCGATGGTAAGCCAGTGCAATGGGAGACTCCGAGCTTCTTGATGCCGAATCCGCGGAGGGCTTCTATGGTTGCGCTCATCTGTTCCTGCTTAGCACTGATTAAATGCGTGCCGCCGATGACGGCGTAGATTTCCTTGATCCCGGTTATCTTTCGCGCGTGCAACAGGGTGTTCACGATGCCGCGGTGGGCACAGCCGAGCAGTACCACTAACCCTTGCCCGGTCTTGATGATTATGCCCAGGTCGTCGGCGAGTTTATCTGGTACAAAGCCATCATTCTCTTTGACATACAATACAGGGTCTATCTTCTCATAATACTGCGTAAATTCGACCTCCCCCGTAGTCATAATGTTTTCATAAATTTTCACAGGCTGCTTGGATAAATTAAACATGGCCCCGAGGGCTTCAAGCTCCTGCCGCGGAAAGGGAATACCGATATACCGCTCCACTATGCCCTTAATGTAACTGTACTTGGGCCCGAATATATCCGGGTGCCCGACTATCTCGACTTCATCATGACCGCCAAGTTCCCTCATCTTGATAAGCACCTCTTTCAAGCCGCCGGTGTGATCGTAGTGCCCGTGGCTGAGGACGATTTTCTTAACAGAGCCTAGGTCAATGCCCAGCTTCCCGGCATTTTTCAGCACCAGCCCGCTGGGTCCCGTATCGAAAAGTATCTTTTCGCCGTCAGCATCGATGAAAAGGCTCTGTCCCCATTCAGCGATGATATCAGGCGAGCCGGAAGTGTTCTCCGTGAGCGTCGTAATGGTCACTGCCATGACTGCCTCCCCTAGTTTATTTCAATGTCTATCAACGAGCGTAAAGAAGCTCTGTTAACTGAGCCAGGTTGCGTAAGGATTTCGGGCTATCTGACCTGCCTTCCCTGTCCAGGTGAAATGCCCGGATGCCTATGCTGCCGGGCTCGAGGAAATCGAACTGGTAGTTATCCCCGATATGAACCACCTGCGCGGGCTCCACTCCAAGCTGCTGGCATATGCTTATGTAGAAATCCGCCGTCTTCACCTTTTTAAAGTCAGAGGTCGAGGAGAATACGCTGCTGAAATGGTGCCCGATATCACGCAGTAAGTGCTTTAAAAAATGACGGGGAGAGCCGGAGGCAACGCTCAACTGGTAATTCTTGCCAAGCAGTGAGAGAGCCTCTTCAGTATCGGGGAAGTAATTGACCCGGTGCTGCAGTTCTTCCATGGCGATATCAGCAATTCCAAGGCCGAAGCGGTCAAACCAGTATTGCACATCGTACCACTCGAGCTGCCGGTCTCCTACGTTATCGTATTCCTGTTTGACCTGTGCAAGCGCCTGCGGGAAATCCAGCCTATGCCTGGCAGCGTAGCGCGACGGTATCATCTCAAACCAGATGGCATAGCTGAAATCGGTCGTGACCATGGTCCCTTCGACATCGAAGGAGACCACCTTGATGTTATTTTTCATCATGAACTAACTTTCCCACCGTTGAAATAATACCATTTTAGTTTTTGCAGGGTATCATTGGCAATACGGTTTCTCAGAAATGGAAATACCCGTTACAATTATTACAAGCTATGATGGATTTGAACGGCTCACCGGCGCTGAACAAAATAACCGGCTATTACTTCGAGACAGGACCTATCAGACCTCCCAGCGAGGCGTATTCCCTGTTAATAAGGGCAACCCGCAATTGCCCCTGGAACCGCTGCCTGTTCTGCCCGGTGTACAAGGGACAGAAATTCGAGCTGAGGCCGGTCGATGATATCCTCAAGGACATCGAAACCGCGAAGATCATCACCGATGGGATAAAGGAGTTCGGCTGGAAAACGGGCTATGGGGACCGGCCGCGCGAGGTTGCCGCGTTTATTTACAACCAGTCAGGTACCAGCAACTGCGTCAGGCAGGTGGCGCTGTGGTTATATGCGGGAGGAGGCTCGGCTTTCCTGCAGGATGCCAACAGCGTTATCATGCGTACGCCTGAGCTGGTTAAGGTGGTTGCCACCTTGAAGCAAAGTTTCCCATCGCTAGGCAGGATAACCTCATACTGCCGCTCCAGGACTGCGGCCAAAAAAAACGTGGAGGAGTTCAGGGAACTGAAGGATGCGGGGCTTTCCCGCATTCACATAGGCATGGAAAGCGGTTCGGATGCCGTGCTGGCTTTTATGGAAAAGGGGATGACGTCCGAAGATCATGTGAAAGGCGGCAGGCATATAAAAGAGGCGGGTATTGAGCTCTCGGAATATCATATGCCGGGTTTGGGAGGGAAGAAGTGGTCACAGGAGCATGCTTTGGAATCGGCCCGCGTGCTCAGCGAAATCAACCCGGATTTCATACGCCTGCGCACGTTGCAAGTTCATGAGATCATACCGCTTTGGGCGAAGCTGGAAGCAGGCGAGTTTGAATTGCAGAATGAGGACGAGGTAGTCAGGGAGATAGGCGAATTCATCGCGAAGCTGGATTTCACGGGTGAGTTGAAGAGCGATCATATCTTGAACCTGTTACCGGAGCTGGAAGGCAAGTTCCCCGAGGTTAAGAATATGTGCCTGGCGACGGTTAATAGATACCTCAGTATGCCTCTGAAGGACAGGCTGAACTTCCGTCTGGGAAGGCGAGCAAGTTATTATGATAAGCTCGATGATATTTACGACGGGGCGAAATACCAGAAGGTCGATGAAGTCATTAAGCGGGTCGGAGCGGAAACTTCGGATAAGGTTGATGAGCTAATCCAGCAGTTCAAGCAAAATTTCATCTAAGAATCAAATTGTGTTAGTATATATCGCCGCCCGTTCGATTTTGCGCAATCTTTCACGCACAGTGTTCATTTAGCAAGCAACAAATTGGCGGGCTTTGCGTTATAAGGGGTGAAATGAAAAAGCTAATTTATGTATCAACAATGATCGCGGTTTTAATGCTTCTTTTCCCGGCTTGCCAGAATTCGCAGCAGTTGCACCCGGTCAAGGGCACATTCATCGAAAGCCAGGTTGGCGAGGACGCGCAGACCCTTAACTGGATTGTTGCTACCGATGGCGGAGCATCAAAGAGATATGCCAGCTTCATGGTCGATCCCCTCGCTGTTTTCGATAACCAGTACAAACTTCAACTCCGCTGCCTGGCCAGGGATATCGATGTTTCCCCTGATGGTCTGGTTTATACCGTTACGATAAGGGATGATCTTAAATGGTCGGATGGCACGAAGGTCAAAGCTGAAGATTACGTTTATACCCTGAAGAACTTCATGTTTGCCGATTGGCTTGAATACATCGACAAAGCCAGGTGGCAGGAAGAAGTAGGTGGAAAGAAGGTCTTCGTATCACCCGAGGTAGTCAACGATACTACCTTCAAGATAGTGCGCAAAATGGTGCAGCCCGAGTTTATTTACACCATCTACGACCTGATGCCTTACCCCAAGAACATAGCGCAGTACTATGAGAATAAACAGGACGAGTTCACTCAATCGCCGGAGTTTAATAATATGAACTATACCGGCAACCTCGGGGCCTACCGGCCGGTGGCCTGGAGCTCCAGCGAAGGATTTGTCATGAAGCGCAATCCCGATTATTACCTTGGTAAAAATAACGGCGCGCCTTATTTTGAAAGCTATGTGATCAAGCCGTTTGGATTGCAGCAGATGGTGAACGAGGCGCTGAGCGAGGGCAATATTACTTATGCATACATCGAGCCGCAGGAGGCAAACTCAATCAGAAATCTCGGCAATGTCCAGGTGTATGCCATCCCTACCGGATTCTACGTATACGTCGCTTATAACCAGAGGGACAATGGATGGGAAGGGCTGAAAAACCCCAGAGTCAGGCAAGCTCTGTCTATGATCATCGATAAACCCGAGATAATAAACAGCATGTACACGGGCTACGCAGACCCCGCGTTCAGCTTCATACCGCCTTACTCGCCCTGGTATAACGAGCAGGTCCTGAAAAAATATGGGATGACACCCGCTGCCGACAGGCAGAAAGCAATAGATCTCATCACGAGCGCAGGTTACGAACAGAAGATGATCGATGGGCAGATGCGATTTGTTGACAAAGAGGGTAAGCCTATAAAGCTGAACTTCCTGGTGGATATTAGCAGCGACTTCGAGCAGGACCTGGCGATAATTGTCAGACAAAACCTTTTGAGCATCGGTCTGGATATAAATCCCAAGTTTTCGGCGCGGGAGATCATCTTTAAAGAGGGGTTGATGAACAAGGTGCCGGACAGCGAGCTGACACCTTCTTTTAATAACGGCCCCGGCGCTGTCAGCGAACAGCCCTGGGACCTGGTAGTACTATCTACATATGCCAATCCCCTCGCCCTGCAGGGAAGTGATGTGTTCTTCTCAGCTAATGGCAGGTTCAACCTGTTCGGGTTCTTTAACGAGAAGGTCGATGCACTTTACAAACGGGCGAAATCCACGGAGGCGGTAAACCCGGAGAACCGCAAAAAGATCTATGAGGAGCTGTCCCGGATCATATCCGAGGAGCAGCCTGTAGACTTTCTAGTGTTTTATAAGGACAACTTCGCCTTCCGCAACAATGTCAAAGGCGTCGAACCGGGAATAAATATACTCCATAATTATCAATTCTGGTGGTTCGAGTGAGCACGGCTTGATCGTTTCTGAGCGAGGGCAAACTGAGTAAAAAAGCTATTAGAATTGGATTGCCTTCTGCGGCAACATTACTTACGATGGTGCTGCTCTTGGGTTGTGCAGGGCCGCAGGCCGAAGGTAATTTCATTGAGGGTGACGTGGCCGGCGGTGAAGCTGAGACGCTGAACTGGATCCTGGCGGCAGACGCATCGTCTTTCGGTTATGTAGGCTACACGCTTGAATCATTGGCTACCTATGATAACCAGTTTAATATCGTACCGCGTTGCCTGGCTAAGGATATAGAGGTATCCCCCGACGGGCTTGTTTATACCATTACCATCCGCAACGACCTCAAGTGGAGCGATGGTTCCCAGGTTACGTCAGAGGACTATGTATACACGCTTAAAAACCTGATGTTCTCGAGCTGGTTGAATTATAACTACAGGGATGACTGGGAGGAGGAGGTGGATGGCCAGAAGGTCTTTGTCACACCGAAGGTAGTCAATGACATCGCCTTTATGCTTACACGGCAAACGGTTCAACCGGAATTTGTGTACACGCTTTACGACCTTACACCTTACCCGAAATACATAGCCACTAAATATGAAGGGAACGTAGATGCTTTCACTCAGGCCAAGGAATTCAACGAGCTTTCCTATACAGGCAACCTCGGACCTTATAAATTCAAAGAGTGGTTGAAAAACGATAAATTTGTAGTCGCAAGAAACCCCGATTTCTTCCTCGGCAAGGACACCGGTGCTCCTTTTTTTCAGGAATACATCATTAAAATGTTCGGGACGTCAGCGGTGATGCAGGCGGCGCTTGAGGCGGGAGATATTACCTATTGTGGCATCGAGCCTCAGAACGTAGTCAAGTTTAAGAAAATAGACCGCATCAACGTGTACACAGTACCCACCCGGGGTTATAACATCATCAGCTACAACCAGCGGGCTAATGGCTGGGAAGGCCTGCGCAAGAGAGAAGTACGCCAGGCGCTCTCAATGGCCATAGACAAGGACACCATAGCAAAGAAGATCTACCTTGGCTTTGCGGAGCCGGCGTACAGCTTTATACCGTCGAGCTCACCCTGGTACAGCGACGAGACTGTGTTGAAACTGGGTGTCGCCCCGCTGAACAACAAGCAAAAAGCAGTGGAGATGCTCAAAGCCGCCGGATATGAATACAAGGAGAACGGGGAGCGTGATGTGCTCCTGGACAAAAACGGGAAACCTGTGAAACTCTCGCTGGTCACGACCCCGGGCAGCGATGTTGTTGAATCGATGTCGCTGTTGATCAAGCAGGAACTGGCCGGGATAGGTATCGAGGTAGAGGTCAAATGGGTACAATGGCCCACACTCCTCCGACAGTACATGATGAATAAGGTACAGGGCAGTGACCAGGAACCGAGGTATAACAATGGACCTCAAGCGGTCAGCGAAGAGCCCTGGGACATAACGCTGATGGGACATAACACCGACCCCCTGGCACCTTCGGGCAGCAGGGTCTTCTTCGCCAGCGACGGCGGACTCAACTCGTTCGGCTTTTTCAATGACAATGTGGATGCCCTGTTCAAGAAGATCAGGTCCAAAAATGGCTTAGATAAAGGAGACAGAAAAAAGATGTACTCGGAGCTTGCCCGCCTCATATCCGAGGAGCAGCCCGTTGATTTTATCGTATACACCAGGGCTAACCGGGGCTTCCAGAATAACGTTAAAGGTATAGAGCCGGGCATCAACATGGGATATAATTATCACATGTGGCGCTTCGAATAAACGCCCGTACAGCAGCACCTTATATCGACTGCTTTAGCGCTGCACCAGGCATGGTTTAATGCGTAGTTATATTATCAAGCGGCTCATCTACAGCGTCATCATCGCCTGGGCTATATTAACCATCACCTTTATCCTGTTGCGCGTCGGGCCCACTTCCCCCGTAGACAGGTACATACTCAATATCGCTGCCAAGGGGCAGGATGTGGAGTCCGTAAAGCAGGCCATCGAGGCAAGGTATGGCCTGGACAAGCCTATTATTGAGCAGTACTTCATATATATGGGCAACCTGCTGCAGGGCAAGTGGGGATGGTCTTTCAGTGCTTCGATGCCGGTAATGGAGCTAATCGGGTCGCACTGGATCTATTCATTTCAACTTATCCTGCTTGCCACGATCTTCGCCATAGTGCTTGGTGTCGGCACAGGCATGCTATCAGCAGTCAAGAGGAATACGAAATTCGACTACGCTGCTTCATTTCTATCATTTATCGGGATATCCATACCAGGTTTCTGGTTGGGCCTGATGCTTATACTTGTTTTCGCCGTCTACCTGGGCGTCTTTAAAACGTACTATGATACCAGATTTCCCATATGGTCGCTGGAGAACCTTAAACAGTTGATACTGCCGGTTATCACGCTAGGCACGGGTGAGCTGGCAGGATACGTGCGCTACACACGTTCAGCGATGCTCGATAACCTGCGCAAGGAGTTCGTCACTACGGCACGCGCCAAGGGGCTGCCAGAGCGTATAGTGATCGGTAAACACGTTTTCCGCAATGCTATCTTGCCTTTGGTCACCATCATAATGTTCGACCTGGGCAGCATCGTATTTGGAGGAGCCTACCTGACAGAGATAGTTTTCGGCATACCGGGATTGGGCCAGGTGTCTTTTAATGCCATTTTTGCCAATGATTACGCTGTGGTTGTTGCCGTCACATTGATAGGTACCTTCCTGGTTTTGTTTATTAACCTTGCCACAGACGTATTTTATACATATCTCGATCCCAGGATACGATATGAATAAAGGTTTGGCGCTGTTTTTAAAGAAGATAACGGGCCCGTTTTATATCAACAGGCGCCTGGCAAAGTATTACCTGGACAGGCTGAAAAAGAACAAGTTGTCCCTTGCTGGTTTAGGCTTCATTGTATTACTTGCACTGGTCGGCATCTTTGGGCCGCTGTTTGTAAAGGATCCGCAAAAGAGTGATTTTAATATTAATAACTTGCCGCCACTGGGATTTTCTATTCAAGAATCCGTTTACGATATCAAGACTGACACATTTACTACAAAAGTGATAGCAGGACGGCCTGACCACCCGCTGGGTACGGATAGCAAAGGACGTGACATGCTTGCCATGCTGGTTTCCGGTGCCAGGATATCGCTTTTCGTGGGGTTACTTGCCACAGGGATCGCCATATTCCTCGGTACTTTTATAGGTGTTCTCTCGGCTTACCTTGGAGGCTGGGCAGATAACGTGATGATGAGGTTCACCGACGTTATGATGACCTTCCCTTTCTTCCTGCTGCTGGTACTCATAGTGTTCATCTTCGGGCCCAGCTTGGCTATCATCGTTCTGGTCATCGGTCTCACGGGCTGGACCGGGGCAGCAAGGCTGATAAGAAGCGAGGCGCTTTCGCTCAGGACCAGGGATTTCGTAACCGCATCCAAGGCACTGGGAGCAAGTGATGCACGAGTAATGTTTATGCATTTGATACCGAATGTTATTAGCCTGGTAATCGTCATGGCGACGCTTTCCATACCGGGCGTGATCATGGCAGAAGCGGCTCTAAGCTTTATCGGGCTGGGAGACCCGATGAGCACAAGCTGGGGCACGATCCTGAATGCCGGACAGCATAGCCTGGATACTGCATGGTGGGTCGCAGTTGAACCGGGCATTATGCTCTTCTTCACTGTACTGGCCTTCAATTTCTTCGGCGATGGCCTGCGCGATGCATTCGACCCAAAGGCGGACATTTGAAAGTCGCATATTTAAGTGATGATAGAATGACTGGCGGAACTGTACTCGAAGTAAAGAACCTGAAGACCTGGTTTTTCACCCACCGGGGAATCGTTAAAGCAGTTAATGGCGTAGATTTTGCTCTAAATAAAGGCGAATGCCTCTGCCTTGTAGGCGAATCAGGCTGCGGTAAATCTGTCACCGCATTATCAATCCTGCGTCTCTTTGATAGTCCTCCCGGTAAAATCGTTGAGGGAGAAATAAGCTATAGCGGCGCAGACCTGGCAAAATGCCCGGTAGAAGATCTAAGGAAAATCAGGGGCAAGGATATTGCTATGGTTTTCCAGAATGCGCAGTCTGCACTCAACCCGGTCTTCACAATTGGTGACCAGATAGTAGAGCAGATTAAAACACATATGGACGTGAGCAAGGATGCAGCCCTGCAAAAAGCGAGGTCGCTTCTAAGCGAAATGAGTATTCCCCAGGCCGATAGAGCGCTTAAAATGTACCCGCATCAGATGTCCGGCGGCATGAAGCAGCGTGCCATGATAGCTATGAGCCTTTCCTGCGACCCCGGGATACTCATAGCGGACGAACCTACAACTGCTGTGGATGTCACCATACGCGCACAAATCATGCACATTCTGGGGGAACTCAAAACAAATAGGAAAATGTCGATCATTTTCATAACTCATGACCTTTCACTGGTTCGGGAGATAGGAGATAGGGCCGCTGTTGTTTATGCAGGCAAGGTCGTGGAGGTGGCCCCGGTTGCAGACATATTGCGCAATCCCGCACACCCTTACACGATCGGGCTGATAGGCTGCCTGCCTGATATTTCAACCGAACTGAAGAGGCTTCCCTCGATCCCCGGCAGCACTCCAAATCCCATCGATATACCAACCGGTTGTGCTTTTCACCCGAGGTGCCCGAAGGTAATGGATGTGTGCCGTAAAGTAGAGCCGGAGTTATTGAACATTTCAGATGTTCAGGCAGTAGCCTGTCATCTCTATGATAGTCAAGGTTCGACGAAATGAACACGAATAGTATTCAGCTTTTGCATATCAGGGATCTGAAAAAGTATTACAGCGTCACCGCCGGGCTTATCCCCAGACCGGTCGGCGAGATAAAGGCAGTGGACGGCGTATCCCTGAGCATTAATGAAGGGGAGGTGCTGGGGTTGGTGGGAGAATCAGGGTGTGGCAAGTCCACGTTGGGCAGGACGATATTAAGGCTGGAGGAACCAACCAGCGGCGATATCACCTTCAATGGCGTAAATGTTGTCAGGCTGACTAAAAACGGGTTGAGGAAATTGAGGAGCAAGGTCCAGATCGTGTTCCAGGACCCGGATTCATCGCTCGATCCCAGGATGACGGTCGGTGACTCTATTGAAGAAGCATTGATTGTGCATGATGTCAAGGAGCCTGAGATACGCGCTGCGCGGGTAGCAGAGTTGATGGAGAAGGTAGGGCTGGAGGCGGGCTTCGTCGAGAGGTATCCGCACGAGTTCAGCGGCGGGCAGAAGCAGCGCATTGGCATTGCGCGGGCACTCGCCATGAATCCCCAGCTTGTCATAGCTGACGAACCCGTTAGTGCACTCGATGTTTCAGTGCAGGCACAGATATTGAACCTGATGATGGATATCAAGGAAGAGGACGGCCTGGCTTATCTCTTTATCAGCCACGACCTGTCTGTGGTGAAGTATATATCTGACAGGGTTGCAGTAATGTATTTAGGTAAGATAGTTGAACTGGCCGATAAACGGGAGTTCTTTCAACACCCGCTGCATCCGTACACCGAGGCACTATTCTCTGCTATTGCCAGCCTGAGGCCGAGCGGCAAAGAGAGGATCTTGCTTAAAGGTGATGTCCCCTCCCCACTCAACCCGCCCGCGGGCTGCCGCTTCCATACAAGGTGCCACAGGGTGATGCAGGTATGTTCAAAAGAGGAGCCGGAACTTAAAGAAGCCGCCTTAAGTCACTATGTTGCCTGCCACCTTTACTCCTGAAAGAAGCTTACAAGTTTTTTACCATGTAGTGTCCTTCTAACTGGTACCCGCATTCCGTTCTAAAGTAGTCTCGTGCCCCCACCCCGCTTATTACTGCAATTTTTGCAGACTGGAACTCATCGCGGGCAATTTTTTCGGCTTCCTTCAATAGCAGTGCACCAAGGCCCTTATGCTGGGCGGCAAGCTCGTCCTGGCCGCCGATAGGGACCTCTGAACCAAAAACGTGTATCTCCCTGACTATTGCCGGGTTTAAATCATCGTCAACCGTACTTATACGCAGCCTGAGAAGGCCGAAGAGCGTAGCCTGGCGGTCTTCATAAGTCAGAAATATCTCCTTTCCGTTCGATGCATCGTAGTCTTGCCTGTGCAACTCTGGCTCTCCAATCTGCCAACCATCACGCAGCCTGTGGCCGTACTCGCGGCAGCGTGTACACCGGCAGTGTATACCTTTTGTCTGCATGGCTTTTTTAAGAGAAGTCCTCAGAGCCAGGTCCTTGCACCCTGCTATTATGAATTTAGTGGGAATATCCCGCATGACACGGGGTATCCTGACATATCCAGGTACGAGCTTTTTAATTTCAATCATTAAATCAGTTGTTACATCCATGGTATATGGCACAAATCTACCCTCGGAATGCCATTTTTCCAGCTCAGTACATGATACTACCAGCGTGGGGTAGAGCTTCAGCCCGTCCGGTTTAAAGCTGCTATTTTCGAAAAGTTCCCGGGTCATTTCCAGGTCGTGTTCAGGACTGGAGCCGGGAAGGCCGGGCATCCAGTGGTAATAAACTTTCAAGCCGTACTTTTTTAACAGCCTGGTAGCTTTGATGACATCATCTACAGTGTGACCACGCTTCACAAGGCGGTATATTTCGTCGTCAAGGATCTGCACACCGAGTTCCACACGCGTGGTTCCAAACTCAAGCATCCTGAGGACTTCAACTTCGCCGCACCAATCTGGCCTCGTCTCAATACAGAGGCCAACACACCTGTGCAACGCGGTTTCATTGATTTGCTTGGCTTCATCCAGGCTTAAGGAGGCCTGCCCGTTGAGGGCATCATAGCAATCTTTGATGAAGTGGTACTGATAATCAACCGGACATGCCAGGAAGGTGCCGCCCATGACTATCAGCTCAATTTTGTCTGCCGGATGTCCCATTCCGGATAGCACCTTCAAGCGTAGCTGTACTTGCCCGGCAGCATCATAGTCACATGATAGGGCCCTTAGCACTGCGGGTGACTCAGGGGTGTAGCTTTTGGGAGCCTCGACGTAGGTGGGACAGAATACGCAGGTGCCGGGGCAGCGTATGGGCTTGGCCATTACGGCTACCGGCGTAACCCCCGATATGGTTCTGGAGGCCTTTTTGAGGCTATGATTCGCAGCCATGATTGTGCTATATTGAATCGACTTTGAAAGTTTAGCAGATTCCGAACGTGTCAACAAAAGAAAATAATAGCGCCAATGTCTTCGACGAGATTGCAGAAAGCTGGTACCGGCTGCGACACTGGTCGCGCTTCAGGGCGGAGCTCGGGGAGCTGGCAGAAAGGTGGCAAAAAGGCAGGCTTTTAAATATCGGCTGTGCGCACGGTCCCGATTTTCTACCATTTAAAAATAATTTTGAACTCTGGGGATTGGACTCTTCCCCACGGATGATAAGCATGGCTGTCAGGTATGCAGATAAATTTAAATACGATGCCAATTTGCTGGTGGCAGACGCGGTGAATTTACCCTATGAGGACAGATCCTTTGATTTCGCTATTGCGGTAGCAGCCTATCATCACATAAGGGGCGAAAAGTATAGGGAGAATGCCTTCAGGGAGTTGAGACGGGTGTTAAGACCCGGTGGAGAAGTTTTTATTACAGTATGGAACCGCTGGCAGCCCGGGTTTTGGTTTAAGGGGAAGGAAGTTATTGTCCCGTGGAAAACGAAAAATGGGGAATTAATGCGTTATCACTACCTTTTCACTTATCGCGAGATCGAGGATCTAGTCAGAGGTATCGGTTTTACGATTATTAGAACTTACCCGGAAGCCGCGTACAGGATTCCAATAAAGTATTTCTCAGGTAATATCTGCGTTCTGGCCAGTTCAGATTAGTCGGCTTTCCGATGTACTCTCTGGGTTTCCAACTCAGCATCATCCGGCGCTGTCGAAAGTACTATAGGTATAAAGGTACTGACTACCTTCGGATCGAATTGTGAACCGGAGCACCTTTCAAGTTCAGCTATTGCCTGTTTGAATTTTAGCGGCCCACGGTAGGGACGGTCAGATATCATGGCTTCGAAAGCATCTGTTACACAAAGTATCCGTGCCTCTATAGGGATTGCCTCTCCCTTCAGACCGGAGGGATAACCCGCACCATCCCAGCGCTCGTGGTGATGTCTCACAGCAGCCAGGCAGGCGCTCAGGCTGGGAACATGGCCGAGAATGGTGGCCGACAATTTGGGGTGTGCCTTAAGCAGTTCCCATTCCTCGTCGAGCAGTTTGCTGCTCTTATTCAATACGTTGTCGGGGATTCCTATTTTGCCGATATCATGAAGCAACGCAGCGGTGCTAATTATGGCGACCTGCTCCGGTGGCAGGTTCAATGCCTCCGCCACTGCCACGGCATAGCGGCTCACCTTACGTGAATGGCCGTAGGTGAATTTATCCCTCGCTTCGATTGTGGCTGCGAGGGCATAAATTGTGCTCAGCACCTCCGTCTCATTGTTTACGTTTACAGACGATTCACTGAGAGAAAATAGAGTCTTGGAAGCGATAGAAGTTCTGTTCTGGCCGGTACGTTTCGCGTAATATAGGGCTATATCTGCCGCATTGCAGAGCTCATCGAGTGTTTGGCCATCTCCTGGCCACGAAGCCAGCCCTATGCTTACGGTAATATCCCACTGCCGGCTTGACATCTCGGAGCTGATTTTTTCACGTATGCGTTCCGCGACGCTGAAAGCTTCAGAGGTTGGAGAATTAGGGAGTATAACGGCGAACTCATCTCCGCCATACCTGAAGGCTAAATCTGATGACCTGATTGTGTTCTTAATTAAATTGGACGCATGCACGATAATGCGGTCGCCTGACATATGACCATATGTATCATTGTACTTCTTGAAATGATCCAGGTCGAGCAGCAGCAGCGTAAGAATGTCACCGTACCGGGAGTGGCGGTCGATCTCTTCCTTTATACGTTCATCGAAATGACGTCGGTTAAATAATTCAGTTAGGATATCAACTCGTGCTATTTGCTCAGACCTGGCATATAAACGGCTGTTTTCGATCGGGGCTGCAATCTGTGACGCAAGGTGTTCCAGCAGTACTAGCTGCTCCGGGCTGTAGGCATACGGCTTACGGCTGCCGAGAATTAAAACACCCGTTACTTCGCCTTTGATCAGAAGAGGCAGATAAAGAATTGATCTGATGCCGCGTTTAAAGTACTCGGCACCCATCGAGAATCTATTGCTATATGCAAGATCCATATCATAAAAAAGCTTTTTATTCAGATGGACCCACTCGGTGGCGGTACCACCAATCGGTATTTTTTGCCCCGTGTGCCAGTCAGAGCCGACCTCGGTTGATAAGGCGGCGAAATAGATCTCGTTTTCCTGTATTGATACAATTGCCGTGGAGTCGGTTTCCACCACTTCTTTTAACTCATTCACAAAAGCGTCATACACTTCCTGGATATTAAGGCTGGATGATATTACGCCTGCCAGCCGGTTGATTAATTCGAGCTCTTGTTCCCTCTTCTTGAGCTGGTCCTGGAGGAATTCTTTCTCCAAACTGGTAGCTACACGGCTGATGATTTTTTCAGACAGGTTGATATCTTCGAGCTTGTAACTGGTCTTATTCTGTTTCTCGCCGAGTGCAAGCAACCCGATGATATTGCCGCGGCTCATTAGTGGAAAGAACAGCTGAATGTTCAGCCGCCTGATATCTTCTTTCTCTTCAAGCCACAGTCCTTTGAATTCCACCACTATCTCGAGTTTTTCTTTGGGCAAATAGGTGGTTTCTTTTTTTAACCAATTGATTATCGGGCTATCGCTTTTGATGACGAAAAAAGGCCGTTCACCGCCGGAAGGAACTGTAAAGCGGATATAAAAATCCCCTGTGTCTTCCTGGGGGAGCAGCAGAAATGCCTGTTTGCACCTTATAGCCCCGGAGAGTAGGGTTAAAAGTTCATTGCCGAGTTCGTCGAGGCCTATGATCCCCTTAATTTTTTGCTGCACGAAGGTGTTGAGTTCAATGCGGTACTCGTAGCTATCACGGTAAAAGAGCCGGTCAATCTGCGAAGCTGCGAAATCACGTATTTGATAGATTATGAATGCGATTACTAAGGCAATACCGATGCCAAGAATGAGATTGGTGGATACTATTTCAACATTGAATAGGAAATGGCCGATGGCAAACAGCAGTAGATAGATGGCTATGCCGATGACTGCCATGGAGAAAAGAGTTAATCCCCGGCGCAGGATGAGTCGCATATCTAACAAGCGATGTTTAATCACGGCGTAAGTTAGTATCATTGCGCTAAGGAAATTGCCTATATGTGCGAGGGGGAACTCCTGCCCTATCTTGGTAAAAGTAAATGCATTAAAAGTAGCTTGTATTAGAATAACGAGGAGGAGGTAAACAAGCTGATTACGCACTTCGGGGTCAGTAACGGCTCTTAGTTTTTTCGCAAGTCCGTATATAATAAGCCCTATAAGACCATAACCATATAATCCCAGCGGATAAATCCATAAACCATACACGGGCACGACACCACCCTCCAGTTTTACGCTCTGGGGCAAAAACAAGATAGCTAATACGAAAACTATGCCCGTAAATACATAGACCCAAGGGAACCTGGGCTCCCTGGTTTCATAATAGGTCCGGAGGAAGTAATAGAGCGCTGACAGGCCTAACCAGAAGCTGCATTGGATCACTTTGGCCAGGATCATCTTCTCGTTCATCAAATAATCGCTTCGGAACAGGACATCGCCGAAGCTCCAGGCCATAGCAGCAACCAAGTATAAAGCAAAGATTTGCTTCTGCCGTCGCCAGGGGCGGTTAGCGATTAAAATGATGAACAGGGGAATGTAAGCGATAAACGCCAGTAAAGGAATTAAACAATGAACATTCATATGCTATTTATATGTGTGTATTACGCCCATTATCTAGGTTAGTATAGGGAAATGTCAAGATTTTCTATTTTTATTTGGAAGGCATATGGTAATACCTTAATGAAAGAGAGCGGTTGTTCTAAACATCCGCTCTCGTGGTTATACGTTGAATAACGGGTTAATATTTCCTGCCCTTGATATTTTTACTCAACCCCTGGAGCTTAAGGTTCAGTTTTTCGAGTTCGGCATCGGTGGGCTGCTTGCCCAGTTCGAGACCATAACTCAGGAAAAATTCCAGGAAGCTTCTCAGCAGATCCTTGATACCTTCCTCAAAATGATTGAACTCTTCCTTTGTGACGAGGTTAACCTGGCTGGGTTTTGAGGTTTGTCCCAGATGGCTATCAATAATGAAGTTCAGGAATCCGGAGACGCTCATGTCGCCGCGGTTTTCCTCAATTCTCTGAATAATCTCGGAATCAAGTATCAGCATTCTCTTTTCAGACACGTGCATATCCTCCGAATTTATTTATCTTCAGGCTATTTAACGGATGATACTTCAGCAGGCACTGATACAACCGTCGGAGCTGCAGAAACCTTCAAGCCGAGAATAACTAGCTCCCTGTCGGACGGGCCTATATGGCGTGGTTTCAAGTGTGCTAGATCTGCGCCCTGAGCACGGCGTAGATTAATATAATGCTCAAATGCTCCTTTAGGCAATATAGTAACTTCGATGGGCATTGTATTGAGCACGCTTTCTATATTACCGTAGAGGAAATCCTCGTCCATTTTCTTCAATTCCGCATAGACGGCTTCGGCGACGTGTTTCTCATCAGCGGTGTAATCGTCTTTAAGTTCAATGTAAAGATGCAATATAGATCTATCGCCTTGGCTCTCCTTGCGCGCAGCCCAATCGACGTATGGTAATCCGGTATTACTGACAGCCTGCCAGATTACTTTTTCAGTGAGCCTGACGAAGCCGCCTATATCGAGTATATCGTCAACCCTGCCATCGAATTCCATTTGCGGGATATTGATTTTCAGTTTCTCATTTCTCAGGGATGTGATTCTAATAACATCTCCCGTGCGGTACCTGGTGAGCGGACTTCCATGAAAGTTGGTAACTACCAGTTCGTATTTATTTCCCGGTTTCACTTCATCCAGTAAAACCGTTATTGGCGAGTATGAATTATCTGCTTGCCACTTCTCATATTCCTCTTCTGGTATAAACTCTAAAAAATTAAGACTGGGAACAAACGTCATGCTCCCGTAGTCCCAGGTCTGTAGGGCAACAATTCCTGCTTCAGTGCTGGCATACACGTCGAGGGGATATCGGCCCCAGGAGTTTTTGATCACTTCTTTGAAAATGGTGCTATCGGTGCCGCTGCTTATTATACCTTTGACGTCCCACAGGTCCCTGGGCAGGAGTTTCCGCCCGGCCATTTTGCTTTTAACAAATCCCCTGGCGACCCGGAATAATGCTCTGGGCTGCATTAGCAAGGAATTTATATTGATCTTGCCCATCTGCTGGTTGATTCTTTCTCCTATGGCAACCAGCGCAACGGTAACTCCGAAGTAAAAATCAAAGCCCTGCGAAAGAGCATACTTGAAGCTGAGCCCGATCCTCTCCTCAAAGGACATTTTTTCTGCCTGTTCCAGCGGGGGCAGGCTTACTGCGTTAAGCTCATCGGAAACGAGGTAGGCATAAGTTCCCGACGTATATGGCCGGGGAGCAGCAGCGTATATAAACTTCGCGTATTCTTTGGCGGACGACATATCGCCTTTTCTTTTACAACCGGCAAGTATGGCGCAGGCAGCGCTGATTATGCCTAATTCACGGCATAATTCAGGGTTTACGGGGAACCACTTGATGCTCTCCCATTTAAATGGATATTCTGTTGACCTGCCTGACGTATGCTGCCAGAAGAGCGGTTTAACAGGTAATACATCCTCGCGCTGTTCGCTCAGTTCGGGGCAGTAGTCTTTATAAGTAGTCAGGGGCACCCTTTTTCTGAACTCTTCCACGTTCTGTGGAATGATGCCCTTCATTATTTTTCTTCCAAGCGTAGATTGATTAAGGAGTTCGATCTGCTCAAGCAGGAGCCTATTTTGAATCACCATGAACTGGTCGAGGCTGAGATCGAGAAATCCACAGCACATCTGCCATAATTCCTCCTTTCGCCCGGCATGCAGTAATTCTTTTACGGTTGGCATAATACACCTCCCATGAATAGTATCGATTACACTATGGCACGGTTAAGGTAAATTGGGAAGTGATTATGTTCTAGAAGATAATTCTATCTGATGCGAAGGCTGGCCGGATTTGAACGTATTTTATTCGGGATTTTAGAGTGGCAATACGGAAAATATTTTTATGATTTTTTACCCTTGACGTTTTTGCTCAGTCCCTGGAGTGTGAGGCTCAATTTATCAAGTTCGCCGTCGATCGGATGCTTGCCCAGTTCGAGTCCATAGCTCAGGAAAAACTCCAGAAAGCTTCTCAGCAGATCCCTGATGCCTTCCTCAAAATGATTGAACTCTTCTTTAGTAACAAGGTCGCTATGCTGAGGACTTGTGTCCTGCTCAAGTCGACCATCAATAATGAAGTTTAAAAATTCTGATACGCTCATGTCGCCGCGGTTTTCCTCGATCCTTTGAACAGTCTCGGCATCGAGTATCAGCATCCTTTTTTCCGACATGCGCATCTCCTATAAATTTACTTGTCTTCCGGTTCCTTGAAATTTAAAACCTCTAAAACGACTTCAATGCTTCTGCGTAAGCCGTGACCTTTCTCCGTAACTAAATAAGTTATCGTAGGGTTGCCGACCTCCACCTTGTGTATGAGTCCCTGCGACGTGAGGAATTTCAGATATTTTTGAATCTGCTTATAGCTCATGTTGGCGCTGTACATGAGCTCGGTTTTGCCCGCTCCATTGGCGCCGATTCTCAACATCTCGCTGATTATCTCTATATTTGACCGCCGCTGGTTCATTTGTTAACCCCGGTATGCCCTTTGATTTATTTTATGTAACCCAAGAGTAATATATAACTCTTTATTACGATTGTCAATAAGCGTAAGGTGGGGCATCTTCGAATTGATATATCAAAACGGCAGTCTATGGAGGTCACATTTTTCTAAAGAGCTGCAGGAAGCGGTCCTGATATTCAGTCCATAAATTCCAGCGCCTGAGCTCGCTCACCAGTTCAGCGGCATATGATGGATCATGTTTTGCAGTGTTGAAAAGCTCTTCAATATAATCCCTGGCATCCTTGGGCACACCCTGGGCATCCGTGTTTATAAGCCCGTGTCCGTAGAACTCGGAGAAATTGTGGTACACAGAATTCCTGGTAAGTTCGAATGTAAATTTCAACAGTGAAACATCCCATACCTCTTCCACGCCTTTGATTACGGCGCTCAGCGGGTCGCTCTGACTGTCTATACGCTGGTTTATCTTATCTAGAATTTCGGGCAACGGTTCGGAAACTATATTCATTTCCCTGGTTTCATTTCTGTATGAGTAGAATATGCCAGGCTCATCAGGGTTTCTGTCTGCCATCATTTGAATGTAGCGCTTTGCCGGACCGCCGAAACCTTCAATGTTTATGAGGTAAGCCGGTGTCACAATCTTAGGCCTGGCCGCGATTACTCTACCTTCCCGCACAATATTGGTTTCCTGCATCAGTTCAGTAATCATATAGTAATAAACATTGGTGCTTCCGAAGGTAGCCAACTGCTGTTTCGGCGGGCGGAGCACATGTGTATGTTCGATAGCGAATTGTATCTTTTCGTCTATTTCCATTTTTAATGACCGCTTCAGAAGAACATCTGAACCGCCTCGAAATTTCGCTGTATCTTCTCTTTGCCTTTGATGACGCCGTTGGGTTCCGTATTATGCCCGGGAACCAGGTACTCCACATCTAGCTCAGAGAGCTTGTCGATACTGTGTTTGAGTTGCTTGGCATTGCCACCTGGGAAATCAGTCCGACCGACGCTCATAAAAAATACCACGTCGCCTGTGATTAAGATCTTCTTGGCAGGCAAATAAAGGCACACTGAGCCCGGGGAGTGGCCGGGTGTTAGCAAGACCTGCACTTGAAACCCATCTTTGCCAAGATCAAGATTTCCCTCCTTTAAATAAAAGAAAGGAGTGAAACGCGGCGACTTGATAGCAAACATTTTATAAAGCCTTTCACCAATGGTTGTCCTGAACGCATCTTCCTCCTGGGACATGGTGACCGCTGCGGAGCTTCTCCCGATAACGTATTCGTTGGCTTCACAGTGATCGGGGTGACTGTGCGTGTTGATTATCAGTCCGATGTCCTCGGCCTTGATTTTATCCGCCGCCATTGCTTTTTCCAGGTTGGCAAAGCATTCTTCCCTCGATTCGTTAATGAGGTGACCCGGGTCGATAATTACATGGGGATGATCACCCTTGAGTATGTTGGGAAATACGCATGTATTGCAATTGTTACCCATACCCTGCCAGATGTAGCAGTAAATGCGTTCATCCAGCTTTATAGACTTATAATAGCTCGATTGCGTGTACATAGTTTATGAATGCACCCAAATTATAAGCTAAAAAATGATTTAGTTAAAAAGGTATATGCGCGAAAATAGGCTTTAATAATTATTACTGCCCATGAGGCTGCTAAACCATCTCATCGGCGTTCAAATCATTGTTATCAACTGACGGAATGCCGCATCTATATTCTTATGAGTATCTTCAGCCAGTACCCCTATTATCGCTCCCGCAGCCTGTAAGACCTTGTTCTCTTCTGTTTCCCCGAGGATGGCTATCATTTGTTCAATCCGGGCGCTGAGCTGGATCTGTTCTTCGAGTGGGAACTTCTTTGATTTAGGCAGGGAGAGCAGGGGATCTGTAAATAGTATCGGCCTCATCAACGCACTTTCATAAACAAACCTTGTCTGGCGGTTGGTGCGTGATACGTTCCAGGCTGTTCTATCATCATCGATAGGCTGTATCCATTCTAGCGCATAAGTAAACTGGCATTGGATGAAATCATGCTCAACCAGCAGGCTGGTAGCTTCGAAATCCTTAACCCCCATAGAAAGCTGGAAGAATACCTCCTCCAGCTTTTCCGGTTCAATGCCTTTGACCATAGCCGTATGGCGGCAGTCCTCGGGGATTTGATATATGTTATATTCAAGCGCACCATGGAGGACGGTGTGGGCCGCCTCGTGTCTCAACGCTCCTGCCCGAGCCTGTTTACTATACTTGGAAAGCCGGTCGTTGCATACCAGTAAGCGAGGGAAGCCGCGTAAGACCTCGTGGGTGCATGCGGAAGTCTCATCGAGAGTGTTAAAAGAAAGACCTAGCTTGAACCTCTCTTCCCTCAGGTAGTTATTAAGGTTTTCTTCAGTATCAAATAGATAGACTCCGATCTTGTAGGGTACTTTTTGCTCGAAACGCCTGTAACAGTCGGTGAGGACTTCGGTAACTTCTTTTTTGAAGCCTCCCGAGACATTGCCCCTGGTGAAGAAACCCAGATCCAGCTGCGCCATATCCAATTAAAACAAAGATATCAGTGTTAAGCATTAAAGTCAATAATCGTGCTACAATATGACGACTATTTGATGCGGAATTCACAAAATGAAGAAGATCTGGGCTCCATGGAGGATACAGTACATATTACAGGCCGATAAGGACAAGTGTTGTATATTATGTGATAAACCTAAAGAAATAGATGATGAGTCCAGCTACATTCTGTATCGCGGTAAATATAACTTCATGATCCTGAATGCTTATCCCTATACGCCGGGGCACCTCATGGTGGCGCCATACCGCCACATCGGAAACCTGACCGACATCGATGACAGTGAATCAAAAGAGCACCTGGATCTGGTCAAGTTATGCGTAAGACTTTTAACAGCCGGAGTGAAACCGGCTGGGTTTAATATCGGGATGAACCTTGGCAGGGTTGCGGGCGCCGGAATTGAGGGTCACATACACACCCATATCGTCCCAAGGTGGAACGGAGATCATAACTTTATGACTGTCGTAGCGGATACCAGGGTACTGTCTGAGGCGTTGGCGGAAACATATAAGAAACTTAAAACATGTTTAGCCGGCCTGATCTGATTGCCGTTGACTTGCGGATAGGGATCCTGACTTATTATAACAGGGTTGATCAGCCCAACAGGGCTTTCTCCAGTATCTTCTCGCTGTCTATAGTTGTTAGCGCTATGATGCGGTCGTTTTCTTTAAACGTAGTCTCAATGTCAGGTATCCTGGGCTTTTCTCCATCACGCAATAACAGGGCGATCGTGGTATCTGCAGGCAGCCGCAATTGGCCTATGGATTTGCCAAGCGCGGGGGACTCATTGGAAATAATCAATTCCACGACCTCTTCCATATGACCGCTCATGGTCAACAGATGAATCAGCGGGTGAGCGGGTATCTCCTGCTCCACGTGCTCGAGAATAGCGTTGGTAACGGAAATCGTAGCATCTACGCCCAGTTCTTTGAATATCTTTTCGTTTATTGGGTTATTAACTAACGCGATGGTGCGAGGTACCTTAAAACGGTATCTAGCTACCTGGCACGAAACAAGGTTGTCTTCATCCTGCGCTGTTGTAGATATAAGCACATCAGCGCGGTTCAACCCCGCTTCAGAAAGCACAGCGGTCTCGCACCCATCCCCCCGCATGCAGCAGCTTCCGAGCTCGTCCTCGAGCCTTTCGCACTTCCGTGTATCCTTCTCGATGATTAAAACCTCGTGGCCTTCGCTGAGTAGAGCTTTGCTCAGGTAATAGCCTATGTTGCCTCCGCCTATGATGACGATGTACAAAGCTTTCATAATTATTAAATCTTCTCGATCCGGTTAAATAGCAGATCGGCAAACACCTCGGTGGGGCTTATAGATTCAAGTCCAAGCTGCTCATATATATCTTTTCTCAGGGGGTCATAAATACGGCAGATCACTCTGGGCACTTTGAATATGTTATGTGCTATTTGCGCTGCCATTACATTGCGGTTATCGCCCTGCGTTAAAGCTATGAAAGCATCTGCCTCTTCTATACCTGCTTTACGAAGCATATCCTCATCGGTGCCGTTGCCTATTAGCGCAGTACCGCTGAAAGTAGGAGGCAGCCGCCTGAAGCTGTAAGCATCGAGATCAAGCACGGTCACTTTATGACCTGCAGCGTCCAGCATTGTGGCCAGCTTGCCGCCGACACGGCCACAGCCCATGATGACGATTGTTTTCTTGTTTGATTTTACGGTTTGGGTTCGCGGCATATGATCACCCTGCAAGGAGCTTCTTCGAGCACGTGCGGAATTGCATTGCCCATGGTAAATGAACCGAATCGCTTCTTATATGTCATGCCCATGACGATTAAGTCTACGCTACGCTGTCTTGCTACGTCGATTATCGCGGGACCCACATCTCGCGCCTGAATGATTTCCGTCTCAACATCGAAATCGTTATCCAGAGCATATTCTTCGGCATCCACCAGTACTTTCTCGGCCTTTTCTATATCGGATTTAATTATAGCATCAACAGGCAGGGTGCGATTAACCTCGATGACGTATACAATAAATATTTTGGCCTTCGATTTCTTCCCGATCTTGCAAGCAACTTCAACGGCGATCTGGTCAACACCATTTCCCCTGGCTGCTATAAGTATTCTTTCAATTTCCATTAGAGTAGATTATCCCTTCCTTTAATTGCAGGCAATTCTAAATTACAATTTGTGCGATCAGGTCCCATTGTGTGCAACCTTCACAGGTTCTGCAACCTGTCCGGTTTCAGCCTTTTTATTTCTATGCGTATACCAGTATATTACAAGGCCTGCGGCAACCCATCCAAAACCAACCCATCGGCTATAGGGCTGCATCACAACTACCACAATCCAGATAGCCGTCGTACCTATCAAACCGAGGATTGCCGTTACCGGGAGATAATGGCCTTTAATTTTTACATTCCCTCCAAGCCTGAAGGGCCTTTCAACATCTGGCATTTTCACCCGCAAAGCCAGGATCGAGGCATGCGCCAGTGCGAACGCCATCATGGAACCAAAAGCGTATAGCCCGCCCAGGTTGGAATACATATCAGGAACCAAAAAGCCGGGAGACTGCAAAAATATTGCAATCCCGGCAAATATTATGATCGAAATGTAAGGTGTTTTAGATTTCGGGTGCACCTTCCCCATGAATTCCGGTATCAGCTTGAAACGGCTCAAGGAAAAAGCAAGTCTTGATATGCCAAGTAACCCGGCATTGGTTGCAATAAGCAGGATTGTCGCTGCTAATATCGCGACTAATACAGGAAGCATAGCCTGTATCCCTGTGAGAATCCAGACGAATACTATTTGAGGGGCCTGGTCTGTGAACCATTTCGCAGCAAGCTCCCATGGTACTAATCCATGGGAAAGCTTGCTGGCGATTCCCGCAATGGGGTCTGTGGACCAGTCTCTTACGAGTTCCGTTGGAGTCATGGTGGAGAAAGCTGATACAGAAATACCAGCGTAAACCAGCAGCACGACAACGGTCATGATAACTAACGCCCTGGGCGCACGCACTTCCGGCCTTTTTGTTTCTTCAGCCATTTGAGATATCGTTTCGAGTCCGGTAAACGCGATAGCGGCTATGGCGATCCCGAACATAAGAT
>Ga0315289_10002381_pt1 | contig 28841 bp, 25 predicted proteins | sample YL17G11_40_MG_FD_203452 | JGI IMG/M metagenome (GOLD analysis project Ga0315289, IMG submission 203452) | Sediment microbial communities from Yellowstone Lake, YNP, Wyoming, USA - YL17G11_40 | ecosystem: Environmental > Aquatic > Freshwater > Lake > Sediment | place: USA: Wyoming | collected... | reverse complement strand
AGATTGCGAGATGAGCCGGGTAGTGGCCGCCGACGAGCATTTCATGGCTTTTTGTCCTTTATCAGGACGGTTTTCTTTTGAAGTCTGGGTGGTCCCCCGCCTGCACAGCGGTGATTTCGGAGAACTTACCGACGCCCAGATACCCGGTCTGGCCCTGATCTTGCGCCAGGCTCTGGCCCGTTTGAAGAAAGTCCTGGGCCCGCATTCCTATAACTACATCCTGCATACGCTTCCGGTCAACAGCGATTCCTCGCCGGCTTACCACTGGCATATTGAGATCATGCCCAAGCTTAGCCGGGTAGCCGGATTCGAATGGGGCAGCGGTTTTTACGTGGTCCAGACCCCGCCGGAGGTAGCTGCTCGTTATCTCAAAGACGCTCGCCTGGATGAGTAAGAGAAATTTTGTATGGTTGGAATCGAGCTGAACGAACAATTTAAAAAGGCGTTGGAAGTCTTGGAGCATACTTGCCAAAACGTTTTCATCACCGGCAAGGCCGGAACCGGTAAATCCACGCTGTTGACTTATTTCAGGGAAAAAACCGCAAAAAAGCTGGTGGTGTTGGCGCCGACCGGCGTAGCCGCGCTTAACGTCGGAGGCGAGACCATACATTCATTCTTCAAGTTCAAACCGAATATCACGCGGGACAAGATAAAAAGGTTAAAGAGTAAAAAAAGCGCCGTATATAAAGCGCTTGAGATGATAGTGATCGATGAAGTGTCTATGGTGCGTTCAGACCTGCTGGATTGCGTGGACGCTTTTTTACGGTTAAACGGGTCCCAACCGGGTAAGCCCTTCGGCGGCGTGCAGATGATCTTTATCGGCGATCTCTACCAGCTTCCGCCGGTGGTCATGGGCCAGGAAAGAGATATTTTCAAAACGCATTATAAAAGTCCGTACTTTTTCAGCGCCCATGTCTTCGGCGACATAGACATGGAGTTCATCGAGCTGGAAAAAATATACCGGCAAAAAGACGAGATATTTATCAGCCTGTTGAACTCTATCCGCAATAACACCATCGGCGATGAAGGGTTGAGGTTGCTGAATCTGCGCCTGGGCGCTGAATTACCGGCGGATAAGGGGCAGGATTTTGCCCTGCATCTTACTACCACCAACGCTGCGGCATCCGGAGTCAACGAAGAGCGTTTGAGCCGGTTAGCAACCAAACCCAAGGTTTACCGGGCTCGGGTCTCAGGCGAATTCAGCGAAAAATATTATCCTACGGAATATGATTTATGTTTAACGGCGGGAGCCCAGGTGATGCTTTTAAATAACGATCAACAAGGCCGTTGGGTAAACGGCAGCATCGGCAAGATCAAAGAAATACGCCGTTCCAGGGAAGCAGGGGAAGACACAATAATCGTAGAGTTGTTCGGCGGTAAAGCAGTCGAGGTCGCCCGGTTTACCTGGGAGATATTCCATTTTACCTGGGATGAAGAAGCCCAGGCTATTACCACCGAAGAGGCCGGTTCGTTTTGCCAGTATCCCATAAGATTGGCCTGGGCCATAACTATTCACAAAAGCCAGGGCAAGACTTTTGACCGGGTCATCATAGACATGAGCGCCGGAGCTTTCGCTCATGGCCAGACTTACGTGGCGCTTAGCCGGTGCAGGACTTTGGAGGGCATGAGCCTGAAGACCCCGATAAAAAAATCTCATATTTTCAGCGATTGGCGCATAGTCGAATTTATGACCAAATATCAATACCGGCTTTCCGAACGGGACCTGCCGCTGGACGAGAAAATAGCCGTTATCGAGCGGGCTATCGCCGCCGGCAAGGAGCTGGAAATAACTTATCTTAAAGCCGACGACGAAAAAAGCCGCCGGGTCATAAGACCGTGTCAGGTCGGCGAGATGGTTTATTGCGATAAACCTTTTTTAGGCGTCAGCGCTTATTGCTTGAAACGTAAGGAAGAACGCGTGTTCCGGGTGGACAGGATATTGGAGATGAAGCCGGTCTGATTTTAATCTTGACAGATTTTCTAAAACAACTATATTAAAAGTACAGTTTGGAAAGTCCCGTGTTTGAAGGAATAAATCCCGGACTTCCCCGATAGATCGGGGTCAGCCTAGATGAATGATCAATGAGGCTGAAAATCAAGTAAAACCTTCGTTGGTCTAACTATGGCCGGCGAAGGTTTTTTGGTTTTGAGGCACTGTACAATAATAAAGGAGGCGCATGGAAACGAAAATGGCGGTATTTAAAGATAAAAGTATCCGGCGGTATTGGGATGAAGCCAATGAAAAGTGGTATTTTGCCATAGTGGATGTTGTTGGGGTTTTGACGGATAGCCCCAATCCGCGCAGTTATTGGAAAGTGCTAAAACACCGGCTAAAAAAAGAGGGGAGCGAGGTGGTTATAAAATGTAACCACCTTAAAATGCAGGCTTCAGACGGCAAACAGTACGTTACGGACGCGGCGGATACAGAAACAGTTTTTCGGCTGCTTCAGTCTGTTCCTTCGCCGAACGCTGAACCGTTTAAGCTGTGGTTGGCGCGGGTCGGTTATGAACGGATCGAAGAAACCATTGATCCCGAACAGGCGATTCAACGCGGATTACGTACGTACTTAAAGAAGGGGTATTCTCCGGAATGGGTGAATATGCGCCTGAAAAGTATCGAGGTACGTAAAGCCCTTACTGATGAATGGCAGGCGCGCAATATAAAAAATAATGACGAATTCGCTATATTAACTGATATTATCACCAATGCTTGGGCGGGTATGCCGACTAAGGATTATAAAAAACTTAAGGGCCTGAAAAAAGAAAATTTACGGGACAATATGACCAATCTAGAGTTGGTGCTTACCATGCTTGCTGAAGCGACGACAACGGAGATATCGCAAGTACGCCAGCCGCAGACCTTTGCTGGAAATAAAAAAGTTGCCCATGACGGCGGTTCTGTTGCCGGCCGCACACGAAAAGACATCGAGCGTAGGTCAGGTAAGCCGGTAATAACCAGCGATAATTATTTTCATTTGACGAAGAAAAAGCAATTGTCAGGGAATAGCAGGTAGGAAATTATGGACATATTTTACGCCCATAGTAAGCCGGGAAAACCGAAAGAAGAATGGCAGCCGCTTCGGGAGCATTTGAGGAACGTGGGGGCGAAGGCGGGGGAGTTTGGGGATTGGATGGGGGAACGGAAATGGAAATGACGCAAGGGTATTATAAATATTGGGGTAAAGCGAAGCAAGGGCCAGATGGTATTTATGATTGCCATCTATTGCCGTATCATTGCCTTGATGTGGCGGCGGTAGGGCAGGTGTGGCTGGAACAGGACGGCGCTTTGCGCGAACGCATTGCTTGCGCTTTAAGGGTTGATAACGATGAAAGGCTTTTTAGAATAGTAGGCCTGTTTTTTTCGTTGCATGACTTTGGCAAATTTGATGTTCGTTTCCAATCGAAGATACCAGAAATCCGTGATGAAATTTGGTTTGATTTGAACTTGGGCGATTTATTGTTGAGTGCGGCGGATATTTCAGAATTCGACCATGGCAAAGCTGGATATGATATATTCGTTAAACATTATCTTTTGTTGTTAGGTTTGGGTGAACCGGATAATGATTTGCTGGATAATTGGAAGCATTGGATTGCCGCAGTAGCAGGCCATCACGGTGTTATCCCGCGAAGTGCCGCTTGGCGAGACCCCTTGGCTGAAAATCCAGTAATTGAACATGATAACCTGGCGCGTAAGGAGTGGTTTGAGGCAGTAGTTAAACTGTTTGGTAAAAACTATTCCGACATTCCTATCCTGCCGCAGGATATTCAGTCATTTATCGCTGGTTTTTGTTGTGTTTCAGACTGGATCGCATCTAATGAATTATTCGTTCGCTGGATTAAAGATACTATTTCGCCTGCCCAATATTTCAAAGAAGCAGTGGAATATTGCCGGAAAACCGATATTTTGAAGCGGTTCGGAATAGTCGGCCGTCAATCTGCGGCCTATCAAGGCATTAAAGTATTATTGCTCGAAAATAATTCACCCCGGCAAATTCAGACGCTCATTGATGATTTGCCGTCGGAAACGAGTCTTACAATTATTGAAGGAGCTACCGGTTCGGGGAAAACCGAAGCCGCGTTAGCTTTGGCATGGAAATTGATTGATTCGGGCCATGCCGATTCTATTGTTTTTGCCTTGCCTACTCAGGCGACAGCCGATGCTATGCTGGAAAGATTGCAAAATCTTGCGCCTGTTTTATTTACGGGCGGGGACGCAAACCTTGTGCTTGCTCACGGCAGGGCGAAATATAATAAGATTTTCGCGAATCTTAAGACTGCCGGTAAACCAGGCGCGGGAAAAATAGATCAAGGTTCGGTTCAATGCGCGGAATGGATTTCGAAAAGCCGTAAATTGGTATTTCTGGGACAGATTGGCGTCTGCACCATAGATCAGGTTCTTCTGTCAGTTTTACCGATTCGGCACAACTTCATTAGAAGCTTTGGAATTATGAAAAGCGTTCTTGTCATTGACGAGGTACACGCTTATGATCGTTACATGTACGGCTTGCTTGAAGAGGTGCTTAAGCGGCAAAGGGCGGCAGATGGGAGCGCGATTTTGCTTTCCGCTACGCTTCCGGCTGTCCAAAAAAAGGAGTTATTCGAAGCTTGGCAAAGCGATAGCAGTAAAATGATTGAACCCGACGCCGCTTACCCGTTAATAAGCAGGCTGGATGAATCCGGTTCGGTTGATCAGCAAACTATTGATGCAAAAAGTAAACCGCTGGATGTAAATATTGATGTGGTATTGTCGAAATATATGGAGCCGGACGAAAATATTTATGACAGGTTGCTTTCCGCGGCGCAGAATGGCGCTACTGTCGCGGTTGTGTGTAATCTTGTCCAGTCAGCGCAACAAATAGCCCGGCGGTTTCGCGGCAAGGGCGATGCGATAGTTGATGTTTTTCACGCTCGATACCGTTATAAGGATCGCCAAGCAAAAGAAGAATTTGCTAAGGATTATTACGGCAAAAAAGCACCGCGAACTTCGGGGAGAATACTTGTAGCTACACAGGTTGTCGAACAGAGTCTTGATCTTGATTTTGATTGGCTTATTACCCAGCTTTGTCCGGTTGATTTGTTGTTTCAGCGGATTGGGCGGCTGCATCGCCATGAACGCAGACGGCCAAAGGAATTCGGTAAACCGTTTTGCACGGTTATTATAAATGAATCCGACGATTTTGGCGCGCATGAGATTATTTATGGCGATACGCGGGTGTTGTGGCGAACCAGAGAATTGCTTAAGCGATGCCGGAATGTTGTTAGATTTCCGCAAGCATATAGAGATTGGATTGAAAAAGTTTACGGCAGGGAGGAATGGGAAGATAAATCCGAACCGGATTCAGTTATCGGAAAGAGTTGCGCTTTTCGCGAGATGCAAAAACAAATGTGGTATGAGGCTCAACAGCGCGCCGCAAATAGTATTGTTCCTTTCGCCGATACCGATCAAAATGCTGCCAGCCTCACGCGCGGCAAGGAAATGGGGCTTAATGTTGTGCCGGTAATAGGAGGAAAGGCGGAAAAGACCTTGCTGGATGGCGAACGACGAAGCGGCGTGAATGAGTTTGAGTGGGAAGAATTATTGGATATGAATTCTATTCCCGTACCTGCGAGTTGGAAACCCTGGCTTCCCTGTTTTGAGGAAGGCTATGTTTTTCTTCCTATGGTTCGAAATGGGGAAGATTGGCATTGGGAAAAAGGGAATATCAGATTAACCTATTCAACCGATTTTGGACTGGAAAGATCGGAGGAGGCGCTATGAACCTTTTAAGCGATTCGTGGATCCCTGTTAGAAAGGGCGCTGAGTTTAAACAAATTACCTATAAAGAGTTGCTTTGTTCCGACCAGCCAGATTTGCAGGTTGCTTTGCCTCGCGACGACCTTGAGCTTGCCTGTATTCAGATGCTTGCCGCGATGACGCAGGTGATTTTTATGCCGGAGGACAAGAAGGTTTTGAGGGCAAGGATTAAAACTTCGCTTTCGGAAAAGGAATATGATGCGGGTGTGGGAAAATACAAGGAATGGTTTGATTTGAATCATCCGAAGTGGCCGTTCATGCAGGCGAAGAACGTAATCGGCAAAATGACGAGTATGCAGAAATTAATGATTGGAATGCCCGAAGAATCAAGCACATCTCCTAATGCACACTGTTTCTTTAATGAACCAACAGAGATTAAGTTTGTTTGCGCCGGCGTAACAGCGATTGCGCTATTTAACCAGGCATCAAATAGCCCTAGTTTTGGCGGAGGCTTTAAAGGCAGTTTACGTGGTGCCGCACCTGTAAGTACGATGGTTATGGGAAAATACTTACGGGATACTATTTGGCAAAACGTACTTTCCGAGGATAAGGTTAGAAGCTTTCTGCCTTGGTATGACGAGACAAAAGATAAAGATGAACCAGTATGGGTTAAGCCGATAAGGAGTGGGAATATTCTTCCGCATACAATAGGGTTATTAAGGGGACTTTTTTGGCAACCTGCCCATATAGAAATGGTAAAAGGTGAAAACTCAAATATTTGTGATGTGATCGGTGGAGCACAACAAGCAGGTTATGTAGGATTTAAAAAAGAAAAATTTGTGTATGAACTAAAAGGTGTATGGCCGCATCCCTATAGTCCACGACAATTTGATCAAGAAGGTGGAATAAAATATATCGCCTTTTGGGGTGCTGATCCGGCTTGGACACAAATGACGCAATATCTTTTTGAGAGCAGAAACAATCAAAATGAAGGTTACTCCCCGGCGGCAATTGTCAGTAGTCATGCGGATAGTGAAATTTTTCTCTTAATCGGGGGCTACAAGGCCAGTAAGGCAGCTATTGAATACCGCAGACACGAGCTTTATTCATTACCTGCTGGCTGGAATGAGGAATTAAAAAATCAAATAACCGAAGTCATTGATATCGCTATTGGAGCAAGAAATGCCTTGTGGAGCGCAATCAAAAATTATGTTGATTCTATAAAAGACAAACGAACTAAAAAAGTAAAAGTCAAAGGATTTGGAGTTAAGCTACAAAAGAACGCACAAGCGCAATATTACCATCTATCCGAGACTTTTATTCGAAATATTATTTGCAATAGCTCTAATGTAGACCTTAAAGTATTTTCTCAAACAAAAAACATTTTTCTTGAAGAAATTTTCTGTATTTGTTTTGACATTTTTGATCGTGTTACTCAGCCATTCGTGCATAAGCCGGAACTGATCGGTACAATAGCTTTGGCCAGAGTAAAACTTGAGAGGATGATAGGTGAATTAAAAAGAACGCATACAGTAATACAAGGAGGTGGTTTACCATGCAAACTGCCATGAGCGGAAGTTTTCCGGATTTCGCTGAAGTGAGGGTGCATTATGAAACGCTGTCGAAGCAATCATCCGGTTTCAAATCGCAACTGGGCAAGCGGATAGGTTCTCCTGACGACTTGGCCATGGTCCCGGCGTTTTATAAACTTTTTCCCGGTGTTAATCCATCCGAATGGCATTATCGAACGGCTTTTATTGTGCCGTTTCTCCGTCATTCGGAAACAGGGCCGGGCCTTGGAGAGTTTATTGGGACGCAGGAGAGAACAGGAAAAGTTGGTAATCTTGAACGTCGGATTTTGCAGATAGCACGTTCAATGCCGCCCCAAGACGTGATTTATCTACGCAGATTGCTCATGCGTTTTGGTGAACCTGTTGTAAACTGGAATATGTCCGGCTTGGCGAAATTCTTTTCAACTGATGAAGAGAAAAACGCTAAAGGGAAAAGGATATTTGTTGAACAATACTTTATCGCCCGCTAATATGCGGAAAAAAAGGAGATTAGCAATGACTGCGCAAAAAAATTTCATTAATTTTCATGTTCTCATTTCTCACAGCCCGTCTTGCCTTAATCGGGACGATCAGAATATGCAAAAACGTGCCGTGTTCGGCGGAGTAGAGCGGATAAGAATATCAAGCCAGTGTTTAAAAAGGGCGATGAGATTTTCTTCATATTATTTAAAAGAGTTTGGAGCGCCATCGATAAGATCGAACAAGCTTGAGAAATTGGTTGTAAAATTTACGGAAGCATTGAAAGAAAAATACCCTGCCGAGCTTATAAAAAAATCCGTGGAATGGATTTCTGGAAAAAGTGAATTTAAGACAGACGATGAAGCCGATTCTGTAGCCCCTTGGGCGATTGCCGAAGTAGCAATGTTTTGTGATAGGATAAAAGAGGCAGAAAAAACCAATGTGGATCAAGACAAACTAAAAAAGCAAATCGAAAAAGAGGCTTCATCGTTTCGAAAGAATTTTGAAAAAGCCATTGATATTGCTCTTTCTGGCCGCATGGCAACTTTTGGTCTTATGAACGCGCTACCGGTAGATGGTTCGCTTGCTGTTGCCCACGCCATCACCACTCATGCCGCGCAGGCCGATACCGATTGGTTTACTGCGGTTGACGATTTGGTGCAGGATTCGGGCGAAGTCGGCGCTGGGCATCTTGATACGCAGGAATTTTCATCCGGGGTTTTTTATCGTTATGCCAGCCTTAATATTGCCCAACTGCAAGAAAATCTCGGCGGGGCTGCTCGGCAAAGAGCTCTTGAAATCGCGAAACACGTGTTTCACATGCTTTGTATGGTAGTGCCTTCGGCTAAACAGCAGGCGTTTGGCGCTCACAACTTGGCTGATTTTGCCATTGTTACTTTTGACGATTTACCCATTTCTTTAGCCAATGCTTTTGAGCGACCGATTGAAAAGGAAAAAAACGGTGGTTACATGAAGCCTTCGGTCGATTCGCTCGCAGGCTACTTTAAAAAAATGAAAGTTATGTATGGTTTGGGAAATACAATCGCCGGTTTTCCCGCTAACATAGATGCTGATAAAGAAGGAATCGCCGGGTTGAACTTATTGGAATCTTTGAGTGGTGTTGAAAAATGGATTGCCGGCGATGGCGCTAAAAGCGACAAGGAGTGATTATGGCTAAATTCCTAATTATAAAACTCGATGGTGTTATGCAAGGCTGGGGTGGTCATACCTATGAAGATTGGCGTCCTACCGAGCTTTTTCCGACTCGGAGCGGTCTTTTGGGACTGCTTGACGCCTGCCTTGGCATAGATCGTCAAGATATAGCAAAACTTAACGCGCTTGCCGCGAGTGTGCGATTCACTATCCGTGCCGACTATCGTGTTGATATTGACGGCAAACCTCTGAATTCATTGCGTCTTTGCGATTATCACACGATTAAAGATGCGCGCAAAGTTGACGGCAAAAAGAATGAGAACCCGGTTCAATCGTATCGCTGGTATCTTTTTGACGCTCCTTTTACCGTTGCAGTTGAGGCATTGCCAGGCGTTTCGTTTTCACTTGATCTGATAGCGGAAAAAATTCGGCAGCCTGTTTATACGCCTTTTCTCGGTCGGCGAAGTTGTCCGCTTTCCCGGCCTCTTTTGGATAGGGAAGACAGCGAATTGGGAAAGCCTTTTGAAGCAAAATCAGTTTGGGAGGCGTTAAGAAAAAGCGGCCCCGGCGGCGCTATTATTTATACGGAGTCGCCGGAATTGGCTGCCGATCAAAAATTGCGTATGCGCGATGTTCCGCTTTATGGCCGGATACGGCGGTTCACAACGCGGGATGTTTTTATTCATTCCCGGAAGGAGGCTGAACATGTACTTGAGTAAAGCAGTGCTTCATTGGCCTGTCTGCCGGAATCCTTACCAATGGCATAGATTCATCTGGTCATTATTTGATAGGCCGGACGATCCGCGCGATTATCAATTTACCTGTATAAACAGGCGTTCGGGTCGGGATATAAATATTATTCTTTTTTCATTGAAGAAACCCGAACGTTCCAGCGCTAACGGCATCACATGTATTGGAGAACCAAAAAATATCCGCGAGTTAATGTTTAAACCCGGCCAACAGCTTAGATTTAGGTTAACCGCCAATCCGACAAAAAAAGTTACGGAAAACACCGATGAAAAGCGTAAACTCCGAGTTCCGCTTATTAAACCGGAACAACAGGAATTATGGCTTAAACGTCATCTCGAAGGATGTGCCGAAATAATGAGTTGTAGTATGCAAAACGAGATGCCGCTTTATTTTAATCGGAACAGTGCTGCCGGAAAAATTGTTCCGGTGTTGTTTGAAGGAATTCTAAAAGTAATAAATCCCGAAGAGTTTCGTGCGCAGATTTATGAAAAATACGAAATAAAACCGGATGGCACTAAGGGTCGTTATGTTGCAGGTATCGGTCCTGCTAAAGCCTTCGGCTGCGGCCTGATGCTGGTGCGGAAGATATGATTTCCGGGACAATGTCTCGGAAATCTATGTGATGAGGCGAGTTCGTCGGAATTAGAGATTGGAATAGCTGGAGAACAAACAGGGGATAAGCATATGCGCGATAATTTTGATCGGCTGGTTTCATCTATCGAAGAATTGCATGATTCAGCGCGGCTGGCCGCGGCCGGTTCCGTAAATAAGATGTTGACGATTAGGAATTGGCTGATCGGACGGTACATTGTGGAATATGAACAGAACGGCCGCGACCGTGCGAAATACGGCGCGAATTTGATTGTGCGTCTCGCGCGAAGATTGGCCGCTATACGGGGATTTTCGGAACGTAATTTACAACTATTCAGGGAATTTTACAGGGTTTATCCTCAAATTGCGCAGATGGTAACTGCGGAATTGCCGGTTTTGGGGATAAAAGTTAAGATTCCGCAGAAGCCTTCTGCGAAATTACAACCGCCTGATAACAAAAAGATGGTAGTGATATCTCTTTCGGCCGATCAGCTTATTTGTCATTTTTCCTTTTCGCATTTTGTCGAACTTGTGCGCATTGCCGATCCTCTCAAGAGAAGTTTTTACGAGATAGAAGGGGCTAAAGGTTGTTGGAGTGTACCTCAACTAAAGCGTCAAATCGAAAGTCAGCTTTATGAACGGACGGGGTTGTCAAAGGATAAGAGTGGGTTGGTAAAATCGGCTCATGAACAAAATCGAGCGGCAACTATTGATGATGCTATACGTGATCCGTACGTTTTGGAGTTCGTTGGTATGCCTGAACGGGGTCAATATAGCGAATGCGATTTGGAGACGGCTCTGCTTGACCATATTCAGTCTTTTATGCTTGAGCTGGGAAATGGATTTTGTTTTGAGGCCCGCCAGAAGAGGATCAGCATGGACAATGAACATGACCGTATCGATCTTGTTTTTTATCACCGGGTTTTACGTTGTCATGTCCTGATTGATCTGAAAGTGCGTAAATTCAGACACGCCGACGCGGGGCAGATGAATTTTTATTTGAATTATTTTCGGGAAAATATGATGATAGACGGCGATAATCCGCCGGTCGGTTTGATTCTTTGTACGGATCGCGATGAGACACGTGTAAAGTATGCGACATCGGGTATGGATAATCAGTTGTTCGTTTCCAAGTATCAGACGGTTTTGCCGTCCGAAGAGCAAATCCGGCGTTTCCTGGAAAGCGAGCGTGGTTGGACGGAAAACATTATTCGGGAAAGAGGAGAGGAATATCGGAGGGAATCATGAGTACGGGCAATAACCCTTTATTGCCCAAGTTATCGCCTATTGCCATTAAGGAGCGGGTGTCGCTGGCTTATGTGGAAAAAGGCCAGCTTGATGTGCTTGACGGCGCGTTTGTGGTGGTTGACGTAACTGGTGTGCGTACGCATATTCCGGTTGGCGGAGTAACGTGTCTTATGCTTGAGCCAGGCACGCGAATATCGCATGCGGCTGTTGTGTTGGCGGCGAGGGTAGGATGTCTTATCTGTTGGATTGGAGAAGCTGGCGTGCGATTATATGCGGCGGGTCAGCCCGGCGGCGCGCGAAGTGACCGGCTTTTATATCAGGCGAGTCTTGCGCTTAATGAAGATGCGCGGTTGAAAGTTGTTCGGCAGATGTACCGGTTTCGTTTTGGTGAAGAACCGCCGGCTAAAAGAAGCGTTAATCAATTGCGCGGTATTGAAGGTGCGCGGGTGCGTAAGATGTATGAGCTTTTTGCCAAGCGTTTTGGTGTTGAATGGAAATATCGTAAATACGATACTGAAAAATGGGATAGTGGGGATTTGCCTAATCGGTGTTTGAGTTCCGCGACGTCGTGTTTGTATGGTGTGACTGAAGCGTCGGTATTGGCGGCAGGATATGCTCCGGCAATCGGGTTTATTCATACGGGAAAGCCACTTTCATTTGTGTATGATGTCGCGGATTTATTTAAATTTGAAACTGTGGTTCCGGTTGCGTTTCAAATTGCGGCTCAGCATCCGGCAAATGCTGAAATGGCGGTGCGTCATGCTTGTCGGGAGATTTTTCGTACGTCAAAATTACTTGAGCGGATTATTCCTACGATTGAAGATGTTTTGTCTGCTGGAGGGTTAACTGTTCCGGTTGAGCCGGATTATACTATTGGCCCGGCAACACCTAATGAGGAAGGAATTGGCGATGATGGTCATCGTGCTTGAAAACGCGCCTGCGCGGTTGCGCGGTCGATTGGCAGTATGGCTTCTTGAGGTGAGAAGCGGTGTGTATGTAGGAGTATATTCAGTTAAAGTGAGAGATATGATCTGGGATAATGTGAAGGAAGGGCTTGAAGACGGAAACGCGGTTATGATGTGGGATGCGCCTATCGAATCAGGGTTTGATTTTTGGACTTTGGGTAAAAACAGGCGTATTCCGGTTGAAGTGGATGGACTTAAATTGGTTTCATTTTTGCCTGAAAGCGAGGAAAATGGTAAGGCAAAAATTGACTTACCGAATGGATAAAATTAACAAAATTGATTTTAGAGCTATTTAATGCAGAATTTAAAGTATGTTCCCCACACACGTGGGGATGAACCGGTTTTTTTCTTGACCGTTGACCGCCTTTAACCATGTTCCCCACACACGTGGGGATGAACCGTCAACAAAGAACTTTATCAATCGCTGTCGGAAATGTTCCCCACACACGTGGGGATGAACCGCCGCTAACCGGTTTATCTTTTTGCCTGTCTTAATGTTCCCCACACACGTGGGGATGAACCGGGTAACTTTAGTTCCGCCGCTAAATGCGACGTGCTAATCGCAGGTCCACACCCGGAGGGGCAACTAACCGTGTGTCACACCCGGAAAATCGCAGTAGCGACGTTCCGGGTGTGCGGTAGCGACTCGCCTTCCGGACAGGGGCGGGCAGGCGTTCCGGGTGTGCAGGGGCCGTTCCGGGTGTGGCGGCGGCGCAAAAATACGTTGACACCGGCGTTTTCCTTGGGTAATATAACCCTTCATAAATCAAGCGGGATAGGATAAATAACGGAGGTTTTTATGGCAGTCAAAGTGGCAATCAACGGTTTCGGACGTATCGGCCGGATGGTTTTTCAAGCCCTTTGCGATAAAGGGCTTTTAGGCAAGACTTTTGACGTGGTGGCGGTGGTGGATGTCTCAACGGATGCCAAATATTTCGCTTACCAGATGAAGTATGATTCTATCCATGGTAAGTTCAAGCACGAAGTCAAGACTGAAAAAAGCGACGCTTCCAAAGAAGAAGACGATACCTTGGTAGTCAACGGCAACAAGATCAAATGCGTCATGGCCGTCAAAGACCTGGCTCAACTGCCTTGGAAAGCCTTAGGCGTGGAAGTGGTGATCGAGTCGACCGGCTTATTTACCGATTCCGAGAAAGCTAAGGGGCATTTAGCCGCCGGCGCTAAAAAAGTCATCATCAGCGCGCCGGGCAAAGGCGAAGTCAAGACTTTGGTCATGGGCGTCAACGAAAACGAATATGATCCCAAGGTCCACGCGATAGTCTCCAACGCTTCTTGCACCACGAACTGCTTAGCCCCTCTGGTGCATGTACTGCTGAAGGAAGGTATCGGCATCGAGACGGGGTTGATGACCACGATCCATTCTTATACTGCCACGCAAAAGACCGTAGACGGACCTTCTAAGAAAGACTGGCGGGGCGGCCGGGCTGCGGCGATCAATATCATCCCGTCGACTACCGGCGCGGCCAAAGCCGTGGGCGAGTGCTTGCCCGCGGTCAAAGGCAAGCTTACCGGCATGTCTTTCCGGGTGCCCACCCCTGACGTATCGGTGGTGGACCTGACTTTTCGCAGCGTAAAAGATACTTCGATTGAAGAAATCGACGCGCTGTTAAAAAAAGCTTCCCAGAGTTATTTAAAAGACATTTTAGGCGTGACCGACGAAGAAGTGGTTTCTACGGATTTTATCCATGACCAACGTTCGTCGATTTACGATTCTTTAGCTACCCTGCAGAATAATTTTAAAGATGAAAAACGCTTCTTTAAGATCGTTTCCTGGTATGACAACGAGTGGGGTTATTCCTGCCGGGTCTGCGACCTTCTGACGCATATGGCGAAAAAAGGGTTGTAATAGAGATAAACATGAATAAGTTAACCGTTAAAGATTTAGACGTTAAAAACAAACGGGTTTTGATGCGGGTGGATTTTAACGTGCCGCTGGATAAAAAGACCGGCGAAATAACTGACGATGCCCGTATTAAAGAAGCCTTACCGACTATTAAATATGCCCTGGAGGCCGGCGCCAAAAAAGTCATCCTGATGAGCCACATGGGCCGGCCGGACGGTTTAGTGGTCGAGGGCTTGCGCATGAACGTGGTGGCTAAAAAACTTGAGGCTCTTTTGGGCAAAGACGTGGAAAAGCTTGACGACTGTGTCGGCGATGAGGTCAAAAAGAAAGTCGAGGCTTCATCAAAGCAAGTCATACTTTTAGAGAACCTGCGGTTTCACATTGAAGAAGAAAAAGGCGATGAGGGTTTTGCCAAACAATTAGCCGCCTTAGCCGATGTTTATGTCAACGACGCTTTTGGTACGGCTCACCGGGCCCATGCTTCCACCACTGTCGTGGCTAAGTTTTTACCCAGCGCTTTAGGGTTTTTGATGGAGAAAGAAGTCAAGTATCTTTCCAGCGCGATGAGCCCGGCCAAGCCCTACGTGGTGATCTTGGGCGGAGCTAAAGTCAGCGATAAGATCGATGTGATCAACAGCCTGATGAAAACCGCGGATAAGATATTGGTCGGCGGCGCTATGGCCTACACCTTTTTAAAAGCCCAGGGCGTGGAGGTAGGCAATTCCCGGGTCGAAGCCGACAAGCTTGATCTGGCCAAAGGCATTTTGGATGCCGCAGCTAAACGCGGCGTGAAAATAGTATTACCGGTGGACCATTTGGTCATCGACAATCTTGATGCGCCCTGCCTGCCGGCAGGCAGGCCTACCGTTAAAAAGACCGTAGGTGTCATCCCGGCCGGATTTTTGGGCGTGGATATCGGGCCTCAGACCTTAGACTTGTTTAAAAAAGAATTAAACGGCGCAAAAACCGTACTTTGGAACGGTCCAGTGGGCATATTTGAAAAAGACGATTATGCCGCCGGCACTAAAGGAATCGCCGAGTGCCTGGCCGCCTTATCAGGCGCGACCGTGATCGTGGGCGGCGGCGACAGCGCGGCCGCGGCCAAAAAATTCAAAGTGGCCGAAAAGCTAGCCCATGTCTCTACCGGCGGCGGCGCTTCGCTGGAATTCCTGGAAGGCAAGGAATTGCCGGGTATCGCGGTCATAAAAAACAAATAGCGTTTATTATTAGCGTATAGCGTTTGGCGTATAGCGTATAGACGTATTTGCGTTTAACTATACGCTAAACGCGATACGCTATACGCTTAATCTAAGGAGTACAATGCGTAAGAAGCTGATCGCCGGTAATTGGAAGATGTGTAAGATCACTAATGAAGCGGTGGACCTGGCCAACCGCCTTAAACGCGGTTTGGCAAGCGTGCAGGACGTTGATATCGTGGTCTGCCCGCCTTTTACGGCTTTGACCAGCGTTTACGATATTGTCATGGAATCCAACATCGTGCTGGGCGCTCAGGATATGTACTGGGAAAAAGAAGGCGCCTTTACCGGAGAAGTGTCGCCGGTGATGCTTAAAGACTGCGGCTGTGAGTTCGTGATCGTGGGGCATTCCGAGCGCAGAAAGTTTTTCAACGAGACCGACAGCCTGGTTAATAAAAAGACCAAAGCCGCTTTGAGTTTCGGGCTCACCCCGATAGTCTGTATTGGTGAGACTTTGGAAGAGCGGGAAGCAGGTTCGACCAACGAGGTCTTAAGGCGGCAGCTGGACAACGGCTTTAACGACATGAGCGCTGAAGACATGAGATCTCTGGTCATCGCTTATGAACCGGTTTGGGCCATCGGCACGGGCAAGACCGCGACGCCAGGCGTAGCCCAGGAAGCCCATAAGTTTATCCGGGAATGGATCAAGGCCGCGTTCAGCTTAGAAGTCGCGGCCGAACTGCGGATACTCTACGGAGGCAGCGTAAAGCCGGAGAACACCAAGGAGCTGGTTTCCCAGGAAGATATTGACGGCGCCCTGGTGGGCGGCGCGTCTTTGACCGCAGAGTCGTTCGTAGCTATAGTTAAAAACTCGCTGTAAGCGAAATGACAAATTTCAAAATCCAAATGTCAAAAACAGAACGGATAATCCGTTTTGTCATTTGAACATTTGAAATTCGACGAGGTAACATGTATACCTTCATGTTTGTCCTGCATATTTTAGTCACCATTTCGCTTATCGGTGTGATACTGGTCCAGCGCGGCCGGTCTGGCGGCTTAGTAGAAGCCCTGGGCGGGGTGGAGTCTATTTTCGGCACCAAGACCAGTTCGTTTTTCGTGAAGATGACCGTGGGGCTGGCCATAGCATTTTTTTGCAGTTCCATCGCCCTGGCTTATCTATCCCGCCAGCGCGGCGCTTCCATAATGAATAAATACGCTAAACCGGCCAACGCTACTGTTGCTGCCAACACTACCAGCGCGGCTCCGGTAAAGCCGGCTGACCCTGCGGCTAAACCGGCCGAGTCGGCAGTTGCGCCAAAAGTCGAAGCGCCTGCGGCAGCGGCCGCTGTTCCCGCGTCCAGCCAGGTTCCGGTTCCTCAAGCCGCGCCGGCTGACGAAACTAAAAAGAAATAAGACAGGCGATGAGGTTCGCCGTATAACCACCTTACGCGAAGGTTGATAACCTCTACTAGAAATGGTAGAGGGTTTTTTATTTAAGCCTCTACCCGAAAACGGTAGAGGTTTATTTTTGGGCGCTTGTATGAGAATAGTTTTAATCAGGCATGGCCAAACTTTATGGAATAAGGAGGAAATATTTCGTGGAAGGGCGGATATTCCGCTCGATGAGATGGGCATTCAACAAGCACGGGCCATAGCAAACAGGTTATCCCTTTTTAGCGTGAATGCTGTTTATTCGAGTCCGCTAAGGCGCGCTTTAGAAACAGCGCAGATTATCGCGGCAGAATTAAAAGTTAATATAACGGTTGATGATAATTTAACCGATTTGGATTTCGGGAAATGGCAGGGGTTATCTGTCGCGGAAGTCCAAAGATTATTTCCGGAACTATATGGCCGATGGTTAAAAGAACCGCACTTGGTGAAAATTCCAGGTGGTGAAACCCTGGGGCGCATGAAGAAAAGAGCGGCTATCGCGTTAGCTAAGACGCTGATAAAAGAAAAGAACGATGCGGTAATAGTCACCCATAGAGCGGTAATCAAAATTCTCATCTGCGCGGCGCTTTCTTTAGACAATTCCTGCTTTTGGCGGATAAAACAGGACACCGGCACAATAAGTATCCTTGATTGCAAAGAAGGCCGGTTTGCGCTGTCGCTGTTAAATGACAGCTGTCATCTGGCGGATATAAGCAAACAAGGCGAAGACCACGGGGACTTCTAAAGATGGAAAAACATATGGTTTATTTCAATCTTTTAGACGCCCTAAAAGAAGGCTGTCCGATTTGCTTTCTCGTTAAAAAAGGCGCGCATAAATTTATGGATGATTTTTTATATGAAGGAATAAGCGATTTGGCTACAAAAGAACAAATAAAAGTCTCGCGGGGATTTTGCAATCGGCATGCCTGGCAGTTGCGAGCGTTCGGAGATGGTTTTGCCCACGCGATCGTCTACGAAAATTTAGCGGGCATGGTTTTAAAGGAGATGGAATGGGTTGAGTCTTCTGTTTCCATTAAGAAAATAATTGCGGCGATAGATCCCGAAAAATCAGCGAGGAATGTCTGCTTGTTTTGCAAGCAGAAAAAAGACATCGAAGCGCGCTATGTCCTTGAATTCTGGGAGAGTTTTGACGATCAGGAATTCAGCGGCTATTACAAAAAATCGTTCGGGTTGTGCTTGCCGCATCTGGTCTTCGCGCTTAAAAAATGCGGGAACGCGAAATTAAGCAAAGAGCTTATAGCTGTTGAATTGCCGAAGTTTTCCGCCTTGAGCGGAGAATTGAAGGAATTTATACGCAAGCACGATTACCGCTTTTCTAAAGAAAAATTCGGGGTAGAAAGGGATTCTTGGCTGAGAGCCATAGAAAAATTTATCGGCAAAGAAGGAATATAGCAAGGAGGTCGTAAAATGGCTAAGATCAAACATATCCAGGCGAGAGAGATTTTGGATTCAAGGGGCAATCCTACGGTGGAAGTAGATGTCCGTTTAGACGGCGGCGTTTTCGGAAGAGCCGCGGTTCCTTCCGGCGCGTCAACCGGCAGCCGCGAAGCGGTAGAGCTGCGTGATGGCGATAAGAAGCGATTTTTAGGTAAGGGGGTTTTAAAGGCGGTTGATAATGTCAATAAGGTCATTGCTCCTGAACTTGTCGGCAAAGACGCGGCAAAACAGGAAAAAATAGACCAACTGATGATTCAATTAGACGGCACGGAAAATAAAGGCCGTTTAGGCGCTAACGCTATTTTAGGCGTTTCTCTGGCAGTCGCCAAAGCTTCGGCTGTTGAAGCGGATATGCCTGTTTACCGGTATCTTGGCGGAAAAAACGCTGTTCGGCTTCCCATACCTTTTTTTAATATTCTAAACGGCGGTAAACATGCCGACAATAACGTCGATATTCAGGAATTTATGATCGCGCCGATCGGCGCGCCTTCGTTTAAAGAGGCATTGCGATATGCCGCAGAAGTGTATCATACTTTAAAGGGTATCTTAAAATTAAAGGGTTTAAGTACTTCAGTAGGCGACGAGGGCGGTTTTGCGCCTGACCTTTCGCGCAATGAAGAAGCCATAGAAAATATCATTCTGGCGATTGAGGAGGCTGGATACAAAGCCGGCAAGGATATCGCGATCATGCTTGACCCCGCCGCGAGTGAGTTTTATCAAGACGGTAAATACTTGTTGAAGGCGGACAATGAAAATCTTCCTTCGGCAGAGATGGTTGATTATTACGCCGGTCTTGTCGCTAAATACCCGATTATTTCCATTGAAGACGCTTTGGCTGAAAATGATTGGAACGGCTGGAAGATTTTGACGCAAAAATTGGGCGGCAAAATCCAGCTTATCGGCGACGATATTTTTGTTACCAATCCGAAAATCGTGGCGGAAGGAATAAAACAGGGTATTGCCAACGGAGTGCTCATCAAACTTAACCAGATCGGTACCATAACCGAAACGCTGGAGACTATCAGCTTGGCCAAGAAAGCGGGTTATGCCTGTATGTTTTCCCATCGCTCCGGCGAGACTGAAGATTCATTTTTAGCCGACATTACGGTGGCAACCGGCGCCGGGCAGTTAAAAACCGGGGCTCCCGCTCGGTCTGAACGGCTGGCGAAATATAACCAGTTGATGAGGATTGAAGAAGAGTTGGGCAGCAAAGCTGTATTTAACGGTAAATTGGGTTGGTAATGGCATAAAAGGCGGTGTCCGGGAGTACCTTCTAATACCGCATCTTGAGGAGTTAGCCGAAGAGTCAAATGAGGCGATGAGGCTCGCCAAATGCCTTTTTAGGCTGATAGCTTCTGCTTTAAAAATTTGAGGTAGGAGTTGTTTTTTTATACGGTGTAAACTATGCCAAAAAGATGGATGGATAAAAAGGAATATTTCTATGAGTGAAATTGGCTCTCTGCCACCGGCTGTGCCCAAACGTTGGCTGAATCGCAACATTCTGGGTATGGGGATGGCTAGCCTGTTCAGCGATATGAACCATGAGATGGCTTCCGCCATCCTGCCTGTGTTTCTTTCGTCTGTGTTGGGAGCGCCGGCGTTCGCCTTGGGCCTCATAGAGGGCGTCGCCGATGGAGTATCAACTATATTTGAACTTTGGTCAGGTTGGTATAGCGATCACATCGGAAAACGCAAAGGACTGGCGGTCTTGGGCTATTTCGTAACCGCCGTCAGTAAGGCCACATTTGCCTTCGCTGGAAATTGGTGGCAAGTACTGATTGGTCGTACGGCAGGTTGGATCGGCTGGTCTATCCGTTCGCCGGTACGCGACGCCCTGCTGACCGAATCCACCACTCCGGCTACCTTGGGACGCGCGTTCGCGTTTCACCGCACTCTGGACACATTCGGCGCCATACTCGGGCCGCTTATCGCCATGTTGCTCGTAGCGCGTGTTTCTTTGCGAACTATTTTTATCGTGTCATTGTTTCCCGGTTTATGCGCGGGGCTATCGATCATTTTTCTAGTGAAGGAACAGCCTCGCCAGCCGAATCCCAGTTACCCATGGCATAGTTTCAAAGCCTTACCGCGGGATTTTCTGAGATTCCTCATTCCCGTCGGGCTGTTCGGTATCTCCAATTTCGCTCCGACCTTGCTCATTTTGCGGGCGCAAGATCTCCTCAAGCCGTCAATGGGAGTCCTGACCGCAGGGGCCTTCGCTGTCGGCCTTTATACGTTTAGCAACATCACCTATGCCCTGGTTGCCTATCCCATCGGTGTAATGGCTGACCGCATAAGCAAACGCTTCATCCTGAGCGTCGGCTTCGCACTGTTTGGTTTGCTTTGTTTGGGCTTTATCTTCGCCGATGGGCAGAAATGGATACTGGTGTTGCTTTTCGCGCTAAGCGGTATTTGCACAGCCATCATCGAATCGTCGCAACCGGCGCTGGCTTCGATGCTGATACGTGATAACCAGCATGGGGCCGGATTTGGCCTGATGAGCGCCGTAGATGGCCTGGGAGATTTTATGTCCAGCGTAACGATGGGTGCTCTCTGGACTATGGTTTCGCCCAACGCGGGTTTCGTAGTAGCCGGGATCCTAGCGCTAGCGTCAGCGCTGATACTCGGATGGATGCGGTTCACACCAGGTAAAAATGGAGAATAAAAAGATTATTGAATCATTTTCCTCGGGCCGATGCCCAATATGCGCGTTACTCCGGCAGGATGAATTTGATGGACTATGCTACTGGGTAGGCTTAAGCAATATGAAATACAGGAATTCTCCAAAAAGGAAAAAATTATTTGTAGGCAAGCGTGGATTATCATGGAAAATACGATTTTAATTGGCAGAGATAAGGAAGTAACAATTATAAGAGATTATATGCGCCAGAGAAAACACCTTATTATTTTTGGCGAAAAAGGGGTGGGCAAAACCGCGATTATTAAACAAATAATCAGCGAGCGAAGCACAAATAATATTCTTTATTCTCAAAATAGCCGCACCTTAAAAGAGGCGTTGGTGAATTTAGTTTTTTCCGGCAGGACCTTTTGTGATTACGCCCAAAATATCGCGCAGAAAAACATATTAGCTTTAAGAAAACTGTTTTACAAGATTTTGGATAAAAACCCCCAGTATATTGTTTTCGACCATCTCGCTAAGGCGGGGCCAAAATATTATTCCTTTTTAGAGTATATCGTGGCACAGAGACAAATCCCCTTGCTCATCGTAAGCCGGAGTTTGCGCAAAGAAGATATCGGGCATCTGGGAATGATCTTGTACGATTTTGCGAAAATAGAGATCAGTGATTTAGATGGCGGCGCGGCCGCCAGCTTAACGGAATATTTCATCGTTCATTTAGGTATTGATGTGGCGGGAAAGGCGGAGTTTAAAAAAGACATCTTTCATTACTCGGGAGGCAATCCAAAAATAATCAAGGAGCTCTGCGTTTTGGCAGCCGACGCGAAATATCAGCGCAAGGGCTTTTTAGACACGAACCTTTTAGATATAGACAGAAGAATAAACGAATTATCATTGCCCAATGTTTAAGAGTAAAACTAAATATAAATGGGAAGGCTGGGAATCGTTGGGTGGGGAGGCATGGATTTTTAACGTAGAGCATCCCTGCGGGCTTATGGGCGTTCATGCTAAGCTGATTGATAACGCGCTTAAGGATTCTGAAAAAGTGGAATATTGTATCTATTCGCCGCGCGTTTCTGCAACCTCGACGCCGTTTGGATTCAAGTCAGAGGGATCATCGTGGGGCCTGTGCGCGACCGACCACCGTTTTATTATTTCCAAAAACCGGCACGTCAAGGATTGGGAACCAGAATTGTTTTCAATCAACTTTGACGATGTCTTATATTTTAATATCGGCAAGGCGCTGCTCTTGAGCTGGTTTTCTATTACCTACGCCTCAGAAAAAGGAAAACGGCAAATCGATATCTTATTCGCTTCAATCGGCAGGCATCATGTTGAAAAGGCCCTGCGTTCTTATAAAAAGTATCAGAATGCCGTTAATGCGGATGTGCCTGGTTTGGAGCCATTTTCGACGGCATGCCTGAGCCATAAGATTGAAAATAAAATTCATGCCGATAGTTTAAAAACATTGATCAGCGCCGGGGAAAAATGTCTATACACCTTTTCTTGCCAGTATCTTTGGGATAAGTCCTTTGAGGAAAAGTCATTTTTCAGAAAAAGAAGGGTCTTTCATTACCCGCGCAGCGCCGCGACATTTCTTTTGACCAACAAGGCCTTACTTTTGGCGCGGGATGGTTTGGAAGCAGGGATCACTAATGGCGTAGACGTACTAAATGTGCCGATTGAGAAAATAAAGACCATCGCGGTATCGGAGGAAGAATTGAATGACTCTGTGGCGCAGAAGCTAAAAATATACTTAACTGCGGCAACAGAAGATTACAGTGTAGAAATCCCTTTTATTTGTGAAGGCGGCCATAAAGCAATTTTGGTTGATGCTCTCCAGTTGCTCATGGAAAACAAAAAGTAAGTTTTCAGGGTGGGCGCTATAAATATTTAAGGTACGGTCATATGCAGACTTATCAGGATTACGAAAACAAGATGGCAAAAATCAAGCGGATTTGCGGCATTTTTCATATTGATTCGCTAAATCCGCAGATCACCGCTATCGGCGAGGTTATACATGAAAGCAATATTGTTAATGTCGCGCTTCTCGGCAGGTTTAAGGCGGGTAAGAGTTCATTTCTCAATAGTATCCTCGGTCAAAATATCATCCCGGTAGGCGTTTTGCCGCTGACGGCGGCGATCACCCGCGTCAGATATGGGGTAAGGGATAGAGCGGAGGTCCTATTTTTAAACGGCCAAACCAAAGATATCGCTATTTCTGAATTGCCGGATTTTATCGCCGAAGAACGTAATCCTGAAAATGTTAAAAAAGTCGCCAGAGTCGACCTGGAGCTTTCCTGTCTTCGTGATTATTTAAGTATTCAGTTTGTGGATACGCCGGGTTTGGGGAGCGTTTATCAGCATAATACCGTAACGTCGAAAGATTGGCTGCCCAGGGTCGGAGCCGCTTTTTTAACGATAAGCATCGATCATCCGCTTTCGGAAGACGATATTGCTCTTTTAAAGGAATTAGAGGCCCATACTCCTGAGATCAACATCCTGCTTACAAAAATAGACCTTGTTACTTCCGAAGAAGTCAACCGGGTAACCGGATTTATTCAAGCGCAAATCCGGCAAAAGCTGAATAAGGAGTTAAGGATTTTCCCTTTTTCGAACAAGCCCGGATATGAGACGGTACGTTTAACGGTCTGTGAGTTTATTCAGCGATCTATAGGCGATCAGCAAGTAAATAAAACAGCAGAGATAATCCGCCACAAATCCGGTTCAATTGTTGCCGAATGTCATAAATACCTTTTGCTTGGTCTTTCAATGGCTAATGCGACCCGGGAATCCCGCGGGCAGTTGTTCCGGCAGCTCCAGCGGGAGCGTCAAGATTTATCGGCCGTTCAAAACGAGATCAAACTTATCGCAAGGGATATAAAATCACGGCTGCAAGCGGATTCGAATGAAAGATTTCTGGGGTTATATCTTCAGGTAAAGGAGCGGCTCGCCGAAGAATTGAAAAAGCAGATGCTTTGTTGGAAAGGGAACCTGGATAAAACTTCGGAGGCCTTTCGGCAATGGCTTAGAGATAGTTTGGCCGGACAGCTGGAAACTATATCGGAAGAGCTTGGTCCCCGGGTATCCGAATACTATTTAAACGAGGCTGTGACCAGTTTTTCGCGGGTTGTCCGCGCTTTCCAGGACCGGCTGGCTCAAGACATCGAAAAAGCGCTGCATACTAAATTTCATGGGGCGGATTTTGAGGTTAAAATAGAAAAACCAAAACGACCGGATTTGGATTTGGGTAATGTTTTTATGACCCCGTGGGAGATCGTATGGTTTCTTATTCCGATGCGGTTGTTTCGGCCTTTGGTCAACCGCCAATTCATGCGCCGGCTTCCCTGGGAGTCGGAAAAGAATCTGTCTCGTTTGTCGTCCCAATGGATTGAAGCCGCCTCTTGTTCTATTGACCATACGGCAAAGCAGGCAGGCGAGTTTATCAAGAATGAGATTACTACTGTTGAAAATATTCTAGCCGATGCGTCGGATAATCGTGAAGATATAGAAAAAGCTATTTCAGAATTGAAGGTTATTGAAGCCGATTTTAAAAGGCCGGCCTGACAACCAAAAGGAGATAAAACATGGAACAGATTTATATGATCGCCGCGCTATGGCTGGGACTGGCGGTATTTTCCGCGATCATCGCGCATCACTTGAGGATTTCGATCGCGTTGGTTGAAATATGCGTCGGTGTCGTTGTCGCGAATATCTTCGTCCATTTTTTCGGGGCTGATTCATTGGGAAACAATTTTGAATGGCTCAAATTTTTGGCTTCCACCGGAGCCGTACTGCTGACTTTTTTAGCCGGCGCGGAACTTGACCCAAAGGTGATCAATTCAAAGTGGAAAGAGGTAGTCATCGTGGGGTTGGTCGGTTTTATCGCTCCGTTTCTGGGGTGTACCGCGTTCGCCCGGTTTATTCTTCATTGGGACTTGCGGGCAAGTTGGTTGGCGGGCATCGCTCTTTCGACAACTTCTATGGCGGTGGTCTACGCGGTGATGCTGGAAACGGGATTTAACAAGACTGAGTTCGGCAAAGGCGTATTAGGCGCCTGTTTCATCAATGACTTGGGAACGGTGATCGCCCTTGGCCTTATTTTTGCTCCCTTTAATTATAAAACAATCGTTTTTATCGTGGTAAGCGTTATTGTGCTTGCGCTTTTTCCGATTGTGACTTCATTCCTGACGCGAGTCTATGGCAATAAGACTGCCGCTATCCGGTCAAAGTGGGTAGTGATGGTGCTTTTCGGCCTGGGAGCGCTTGCCGTTTGGTCGGGGAGCGAGGCGGTATTACCCGCCTACATCGCCGGTATGCTTCTCGCGGAATTCGCGTCCAAAGAACATCACTGGGTGAGGAGGTTTAGGACCTTGACCGTGGGGTTTCTTACGCCGTTTTATTTTATCCGGGCCGGTTCGCTTGTCTCGATTGCGGCATTAGTAGCCGCGCCGTTTATATTTCTCGTGCTTTTATTCGGCAAGGTCATCTCAAAGATTTTCGGACTGTATCCGGTGATCGGATTCTTCAGGAAGGAACGTTCGGAGAAGTGGTACTATACGCTTTTAATGTCGACCGGGCTTACTTTCGGAACGATTTCCGCGCTCTACGGATATTCCCACGGCATAGTAACGCAGGAACAATATTCATTCCTTGTAGCCGCGGTCATCGCCAGTGCGGTCATCCCCACCATGATCGCAAGTTTTGCCTTTATGCCCAAACATCTGCTTTCTGCCCACAAGGAAAGCCAGGGTAAAGTAAAAGCAGCGGAATACGGCTTTGACGAGGAATAGGGGGCAAGCCCCCTTAAGCCGAAATCTCTTTAATGTTTTCTAGAAAAGATCGCGCGGGTTTTTCCAGATTCATTTGTCGGGCGTAACGGAAAAATTTTGACTTGTTGATTTCCTCGGTATTTAACGCGGGCGGCCCCAGCTGTTTGTTTTTTGTATTTAAATAAATATAATCCAGTAAAGCTTTTTCTTTTTCGGCCAGGGAATATCCATTTTTGTTTATAAAACCCCAAAAATAAGGATTTTTAATTTGTCGGAATTCGATAATACCAAAGCTGGTTTTAAAGGCGCGGGGCAGCCGCGTGGTAACGCAGGTAAGCGTTTGCGGGATTTGACTTAAAATATTATAGGATGATAAAGCTGATTCCAGCGAAATATAATTCGGCGGATAAATTTGTCCGGAGATTTCTTCAAGCGACGGTAAATTGAAAGGGTTGGCGTAAAATCCCCGGCAAATCCGCGCGATGATTTTCTTGTTGTTTAATCTTCCCAGGGCGATGCGCAGCGTGTGGTCGCTTAAGCCGGACAACAATTTTAAATGGTTGACGTGAAAGACCTTGATCTGAGCATACTTTTTAAACAGATTTAACCAATCGGAAACGATCATTTTGAAAATTCCTCCAAAAAGCGGCTCAAAATCCTTTTATTGTTCAAGCAGATCTCGGGATAGCGGGATTCAAAAATATTACGGTAAGCCGCCGGCAAAAATTTGTTCATTTCTTCACGCAAAAGGACGCTTCCGGTTTCCTTCAGCGTTGTAAGCCTCGCGGCGAAGTCAGCCCGGAATTTTTTCTCATCGACGCCGTAATCGCGGATTTTCTTTTTGGTCAGGGCAATGACATCGGCGTCAACCGGGATTTTTAAGGAATCGCTGAGGTAAAAAATATCCCAGATATCTCTTCCTTTTAGATAAGCCCGCGCGGAAAAAGCGATGATCTTATCGCTGAGTATTTCCCTGGGCGTTTCTACGGTGACCGCCGGCGATAGCGCGAACCCGGGAGACTGGAGAATAGCCGTTCGGTTGTCGTAAGATGGAATATTAGCGATTTCAATGTTTGTTTTGTCGGTCGCGTTGAGGAAGTCAGCCGTCAGGCTAAGGCAATATCTTTTAAAGGACAAAGTTTCTTTCTGAATTTTCAGCCGCGTGTCCGCAAGCGTTGGGATAAATTTTTTGACATGCGACGCCAGTCCGTTTAGTTCTTCGCTTAGGTTTTTAAAACAGGGCAGGTTCTTTTTCTTCAAAACGAAATCGAGGTCTTCCGAGTAACGTACGCCCTGATAGGCTAACCGTATTGCCGTGCCGCCTTGGAATACAATTTCCGAAAACAAGCCTTTTTTGAAAAGGAATTCCAGGATGAGGAACTGGACATATTCCTTAAAAACCAGTCCAGGGCTTACCGAGTCATTTTGGGCTTTTTGGCGGATTTCGTTTTCATTCATACGCTTTAGATAATATACTAATAAGTATACTTTGTCAAGTGTAATTTTTTAACAAAATTATCCTAAAATCTTTGGTTTCGGATATAATGGGACAAGATGCGTTCGGCGATTTTGTCCTGCAGTTTTATTTTTGTTTTGGCGTTACCAGCCTTGGCCCAAGATGAGCCATTTCGTAAGCCTTTCGAAAAATACGAACTCACTTGCGGTAAGCCCGGCGGCCGTTTAGTCATGGCTCTGGCCAGCGACCCCAAATCTTTTAACCCCATCACTGCCCAGGAGACTTCTACTACGGATGTGACTTCCCTTATTTTTGAAGGCTTGACCCGGAGCGACCCAATGACCTTGGAGGTCGTCGGCGACCTGGCCCAAAGCTGGGAGACCGCAGACGGCCTGACCTGGATATTTCATTTGCGCAAAGACGTACGTTTTAGCGACGGCCAAGCTTTCAGCGCTGACGACGTGGTGTTTACGTTTAACGACCTGGTCTATAACCCCGACATACCTTCTTCGGCCAAAGATATTTTTACCATCGACGGCAAGACCATCAAAGTCGAAAAGATCGACGCTTACAACGTAAGGTTTGTTTTACCCGCGCAGTTCGCGCCGTTCTTGCGCGCGCTGTCCGTGGAAATACTGCCACGGCATAAATATGCAGCCGCGGCGCGGCAGGGTAAGTTTTCTTCGAGCTTAGGCGTGGATTCAAAGCCGGAGGATATTTGCGGCAGCGGGCCGTACCGGCTTAAGCGTTACCTTGCCGGCGAGCGCCTGGAGCTGGAGCGCAATCCTTTCTATTGGAAAAAGGACAGCCGGGGCATAAGGCTTCCTTATCTTGATAGCCTGACCATGCTGGTCATGCCTTCGGCGGACGCGAGACTGCTTCGTTTTTTAGACGGTGAACTGGATTATTACGATCTGCGTCCCGGCGACTTGAGTTTACTGGGTCCGCGCCGCACGAGCGGTCGGTTTACCATTTACAACGCCGGGCCGGCCTGGGGGACCAATTTTTTAGCTTTAAATCAGAACTCCGGCAATAATCCTTTGACCGGCAAGCCTTACGTAGCCGCGGCTAAACTGGCCTGGTTCGTTGATCCGGATTTCCGGCGGGCGATCTCTTACGCTATGGACCGTTCCAAGATGATCCAGGTGGTCATGCAGGGCTTGGGTGAGCCCCAGTATTCAGCCGAAAGCCCGGCCAACCGGTTGTTTTATAGCTTTGATGTTACGGTCTATCCTTATGATCCGCAAAGAGCTCAAGCCATATTAAAAAACCTGGGTTTTACTGTGGGCGAAGATGGCGTGTTAAAAGATCCCCATGGCGTCCGGCTGGAAATAGACTTTTTTACCAATGCCAATAGCGACGAACGCCTCAAGATGGCTTCACTGATCAAGACCGACCTGGAAAAAATCGGTTTCAAAATAAATTTCCTGGCCCTGGATTTTAACAGTCTGGTCAACCGGCTTACCGCGACCCGTGCCTGGGAAATGATCCTGATCGGGCTTACCGGCGGCCCGGAACCGTATTTCGGTAAGAACGTTTGGTCGTATAAAGGGACCATG
>Ga0315289_10002380_pt1 | contig 28855 bp, 21 predicted proteins | sample YL17G11_40_MG_FD_203452 | JGI IMG/M metagenome (GOLD analysis project Ga0315289, IMG submission 203452) | Sediment microbial communities from Yellowstone Lake, YNP, Wyoming, USA - YL17G11_40 | ecosystem: Environmental > Aquatic > Freshwater > Lake > Sediment | place: USA: Wyoming | collected... | reverse complement strand
GGCGCGCCCCGGGGGGGGGGGGGGGGCGAAATCGCGTAATCAAAGAAAGCGCCCGCATAACATCGCTTTCTTTCGGAGGGAAATGAATCTTCCTTGAAGCGCATTAATTATCCAACAAGTCCGGCCATTATTCAAAGAAAAAATCAGATTTTTAGCTGATAGTTCCGGGGCTTTACCGCAAGGTTAGGGACGGAGGCTTTAAAAAGCATACTAGCGAAACCATCAGGCGGTTTTCAGCCAGCGTTCAAGATCGATGAGTGAGATTTTCTCGGCGCGGGCATTGTCCTTTTTCGTTATCACGGTAAGGGCGGCGTTTTTAGGCAGGACCTTCAATGCCCACGAGAATTCGTCGACGGCTACGTGGTTCTGATACTTTACTTCAACGAGTTCCGTATCGATAAAATCGATTTCCCGGTTTCCAAGCCAGTACCCCAGATGCATGGCGCCTTTCCGTCGCCGCAATTCGGCGGCGACAATTCCTTCGGCCATGGCGCCCATTATTTTCGGATCATCCAGTCGTTTCGCGGCCTCCTGATAGGATAGTTCCGATGCTTTGCCGAAGTCGGAAAACAGGTGAAAAAGGAAAGGATCAAAAGGATAGAGCTTTCGGTTCTTTCTCGGGGCTGGGGCGCCGCCTTGAGGCGGCACCCAATACGCGGGTATAACGGCATACATATTTTCAAGGAGAGAAATGAAAATCTCCGCCGTCTGGTTGGAACCGAAGCCGCAATCGCGGGCCAGCTTCTGCACGCTGACGGGCGTGCCGCAATGCTGGGTGATGTGGTTTAACAAAAAGGGCAACCGGTCGGCCTGATGGCGCTGTTTATGAAATGCGCCTTTGATCCACGCGGCATACAGTTCGTATACATAATCAGGAATGGTATGGAGCCGGAGATACTCGTTGATCGCCCACGGAAGACCGCCGGTCAGCGCATATTCCCTTAGCGTCAAATGCCCGGAGACCATCCGGTACGGGGCCGGCAACAGCTCAAAATCAACCGGATGCCGTTTCCCGCGCCGGCCGGGCATCAGATCGGCGCCGGTTGTCAAGTCGATAATCGACGAACCGGTTGCGATAATAAGGGCATTGGCGGATGTGCCGTCATCGGCCAGGGTCTTCAGCGATAGCCACCATTTGTCAATTGACGTAATTTCATCGATAAGGACAACGCAATAGCCGTTCGCTTGTTCCTGGAGATACATTTCAAGTTCACCGAGTAATTGGTGTCGATCGGTGAATCGTTCCGCGTCGAAGAGCACGATCGCCGGAGCCTTTGTACCGTTTTTAATGCATTTGCGGACGAATTGCCTTAAAAAGGTCGATTTTCCTGTTTGCCGCGGGCCGCGAACGATAACGATCCCTGCCGGGGTGATCGGGATTGCGTCGACAAGATCCACCGTATGCTTTAGCTGTATCGGCTGGGAAGCAGCCTGCATGAGTTTAGGATCAGTCTTCTCCCAATCGCTTGCGGATACCCATGGTTGATAGCGCATATACGCTAATTTAATTGATGCAGCGCTCAAATTCAATTGATATATAAATCAAATTTGAGTGCTGCAATCCGGGATGAGGAATCCAAAGCCATGCTTCGGATCTTATATCCAGGCCATTTCGCGGGACCACTACGTCAGGAATTTCCTTACCGCGCTCATGCTTCCGATACACCCGACGAGTACTCCCAGTGACGTGGTGACCAGCAGCAGAAGGCGAAAGCCGCCCCATTCGATCGGCAGCGGGAAGGCGCGCAGCGCGGCGATCAGGGCAACGGCGACCAGCGCGCCGATGAAGCCCTGCAGCATGCCTTCGAGGATGAAGGGCATTCTGATGTACCGGTCCGTGGCGCCCACGAAGCGCATGTTGGTGACCAGCTCCTTGCGCGCGTAAATGGTGAGTTTGATGGAATTGGCGATCATGAAGTTAAGGACCAGGCCAACGACGATCAGCACCAGGACGCCGCCCACGCCCACGTTCCTTCGCCAGACTTCGAGTTTGACCATCTGGTCGCGCGAAAAGCTGACGCCTTCGACCCCCGGAAGGCGCGCCACCGCGTCCATGAGGCGCTGGGCGCTGTCGCTTGACCGGTACGAATTGACAAGGGCGATTTCCAGGGAGGCGGGCAGGGGGTTGGCGTCCACGGCCTCGAGCAGGCGCGCGCCGTACACGCCGCGGAAGCGGTCCCACGCGCTCTTCTTGTCAACCAGCACGACGCCGTTCGCGCCGCGCTGTGCGCGCACCTCGCCGGTCAGCCGGGCAAGGTCGGCGGAACGAGCGGCCGTGGAATCGGTGATGAAGGCCACCACGCGCACGCTCGCGGCCGCCTGCTCGATCCAGGCCTGGAGCGTCAGATAGCCCGCGAAAATCAGGCACAGGCAGAAGAGCGACAAGCCGATGGTGCCGATGGAGACCACGGTCATGAGCTTGGCCTGATACAGGCCGCGGACCGCTTCTTTGATGAAATAAAGGAGTATGCGCATCGAGGTGGTTATTTCGCACCCTGAGCGGAGCCGAAGGGTGCATATCTCCTATGAACGCCGCCGCATTTCGACTCCGCTCAATGCGCGGCTATGGGGTTTTCGAACAGACGCTATCTAAACTGATATCCTTCATCAGCCAGCCGGTTGGTCCCCCAGAGCAGGATGCTCAATTGTCCGCCCACCAGAGCCGGGTCCTCAACGTGACCCTCCAGGTTATCGAAGATCCCATACAGCGTGGCCGAACCGGAACAGGTCGGCCTGACGACGATGTTCCGGCCGCTCGGCTGGAGTGTGCCGCGATAGGCGACGTCGAACGTGCCGCTGATGAATCCCTCGGCGGTCAGACGGAGGGCGAAGGCGGTGGTGTCTGATGCGTAAACGCGGAAGGCCAGCAGGCTGTCGCGCCGGCCCATGGAATACGCGCCGGCCGGCAAGGGCTGTGAATTGCCCACGGTCAAGGTAATCGAATCCGCGCCGAAGTCAAGCCCGAAGGCGCCCAGGCCGTCGATGGCGAAAAAGCCGGCCCCTGCGGTGTCGATGCTTCCGCGAATGGTCCGGACGGGGAGAAGATGGCCAAGGTCGGCGGCGTCGAATGCCGTGTCGTCAATCGATACGCCGGCGCCCTGCCGCTGCACGCGTCCCGACCGGCTGATCGGCTCCGCGCCCACCATGGTGTAGCGCCATTCCGGCGCGCCTTTTTGGCGGATATAGGTCGTGAGGACCGTGTCGTGCTGGGGCCCTGCCCAGATATACGTGGCGGTGTCCGCGGCGCCCGTATCGCAGTACGTCCAGACGCGCGCAAGCGTGCTGTCATTGCCTTTATTGTAGGATGCCGCGACCTTCAGCCATCCTTGCGGCCGGTGCGAAAACGAGGTGAATGGCGACGGCGATTGCGGGACAAAGGTCCACAGCGCGGAGCTGACCGGCGTGCCTGCCGACCGATAGAAATCCAGCCGCGTCAACCACTGATAGGTCACCGTCGACCAGTCGGCGCCATGATCGAGCAGATAGACGAAATGCGAAGTATCGCTGACGCCGAAGATGGTCGGCGTTTGCGCCGGCGCCGAAAGACTCAGGTCGACGAACAGCGTGCAGGGCGTCGTATCGGGCCGGACGATGCGGCAGGCGGCGCGGCTATTGTCGGTGTAATAGTCGCGGCGAAGATAGGAGAACAGCGTCAGGCTGTCGCCGCCGGCGTCCAGACGCTGGACCGTTTCCCATACGGTGCTGTCAAGGGCTCCGGAAACATAATCGACGCTCTGGCGGAGCGCGACAGTCTGCGGCTGGGTTGATAAACGAAAATCATAGCTCGAATCGACCAGACTCGTGACGCGCCGCTCGCCGGCGTTGGTGACCAGAAGGTCGGCGTAGTTGAGCAGCACCGATGAGTCCGTCGACGACCACCAGCCGGACGAAACGTCGTTGCGCTTGAGGACACCGCGCCAGGTGCTATTTACCGAACGCGAAAAAAGCGTGTCCTCGATGATACTGCTGTCGCACCGGGAACTGTGCAGGAACACCGTGTCGGCGCCCTGGACATGGTATTGTTTTTTACGCGCGAGGGCGAACGGGCCGCTTATCGGAATGCTCCATGATTCAACATCCAGAACGCGCGTGGTGGAATCCAGAACGCGATACCGCCGCAGCGAATCGAGCAGATAAGCATGCGACGGGCCGGGCAGCCAGCGGCCAAAGACGGAGTCGCGCACCGTGTCCCAGACGCCCATTGACGAATCAAACTGATACGCGGCGCGGATGCGCGCCGAATCGTGTGCATACAGCGAATCGAGGTGCAGCGAATCCACCGGGTATTCCAGAACCATCGTCCGCGGGGTCGCGCCTGCGGAACGCGTTGCCGCGGCTTTCAGCAGCGCAAAGGGCGATGACGCGGTTGCCTGGCGTTTGGCCAGGCTGCGTTGCAGATCGCCGCGCATGCCGGCCGGGTCCCAGAAGCTTGCGTTCAGCGCCGGAGAATCGAGGGTTGCCCAGGTCATATCGAAGGTGTCGGCCGTCTGGCGTATATCGTACACGGTGCGCAGGGCTTTGAGCACATAGACGAGTTGTTCGGCGGATGCCTTGCCGCGTTCGCTGATGGATGGCGGCGAGGGCGGTTCGTAGATCTTCTGGCAGGACAGAAGCGTTGCGGCGCAGATGACGCTGCATATGGCAACGGTTTTTGCATTCGTATACATGCGGGCCTTTCGGGCGGCCTAGCGGAGCCGGATGAACTGGTTTTCGGAAATGCGCATGATGGCCGCTTCGGTATTGAAATGCAGCTCAGGGTCGATGGTGATGCGGCCCGATGCGCCGCTGAAACTCTTGACGGAAGAAAGGGCTTCGCGCACCGCCCCCGGGTCGTCGTTTTTCGCCAGCGCGCCGATCAGCAGTTGGGCCGCATCGTACCCCAGCGCGGCCACGCGGTCGGGTTCGGATTTCGTGCGCCCGTGATAGGCCTTTACAAACTGCTCATATTCGGGCGTGCCGGCGGCCACCAGCAGGTTGGTTGAAAAGATGGCATTGGTCACATAGCGCTTGCCGTCGGTAATGGTTTTCTGCTGGTGCCAACCGGCGGAGCCTAAAAGCTGCGTCCGGATTTTATGGAAATACGCCTGGGCGGCGATCATCACCGCTTCGTCGGATTCGGCGGGCGCAAAAAAGCCGCCGATGTCCATTGCCGAATCGGCCAGAAAGAGGCTGTCGGCCTTGCGCGACCGGCCCAGGCCTGCGGTGCCCGCGGCGCCGGCCATCTTTTCGTAGCGGAACCGCGCCAGTTTTTTGCGCACGCTTTCGAACTGCGTGCGGAAATCGCGCGTGCCTTCTTCATAAAATTCTTCCGCCACGATCGCGCCGCCGGATGCCCGCACCTGGTCGCGGAACCCGCGGGTGATCGCCGCTCCGTAATCCGACAGCGGCGCAAGAAGCGCGAATTCCTTTATGGTAAGATTTTCCGCGGCGTACCGCGCGATCGAGGCGCCCAGCGCCCGCGGCGTGACGTTGACCTGGAAAAAATTACGGTCGAGCTCGGTAATCCCGTCCTCGGTGGCCGTGGGCGAAACAACAATGACGTCGCGGTCCCGCAAAAGGCAGGCCGATGCAGCGGCATCGTGGCTGAGCGCCGGGCCGATAAAAAACTTAATACCGAATTTGTCCACGAATTCAAGCGTTTTCCGGGCCGTTTCTATGATGCTGCCCCGCGTGTCTTCGATGACCAGCTTGATTTCGGGCCTGTCGGGCGCCGCGGCGTGGTCGACGGCCGCCTGCAGCCCCGCCACCATCTGACGGCCGACTTCCGCGTCGTAGCCGGACAGGGGCGCCAGAACGCCGATCCGGACGACGTTCTTTTTCTCACCGCGTAAACGAGCCAGCAGGTCGTTGACCGCGGCAAGAAACGGGGAGCGCGGATAGGCGCGCTTGAATTGCTCGGCGTTCTGCCCCGCTTCCACGGCGGCGCCCTGCTGCACGGCGCCCGCGATGTCGTAATAGCGGATCACCTCCAGGACGCGGGGATGCAACTCCGTGCTGCGCGACAGCGCGGCCACTTCCTCGCGCGCCAGCCCGCGTTCGCACAGCATGCGCAGGTTCATGACAAGAAGGGAATCCAGCGCAGGCGAAACGCCGCCCGCCTCGGCCCGGGAAAACGACGCAAGGGCCTCGCCATAGGCGCGCTCGCGCGCGGCGGCGATGCCGTCGAGATACCAGAAACGGGGTAGAAACGGGGAGGCGGGGAAGCGGGCCGCATACACTTTGCAGAGCCGCCGGGCATAGCCGTTGTCGCTTTTGCGCAGCGACGCTTCCATGAGCAACGGCATCAGATACAGGTCCGCGGTGTCCTTGCCGTGCGCGTTGATCCAGGCCTGGATCGTGCGCGCGGCGCCGTCGTTGTCGCCCGCGCGGTACTGCCTTTGCGCGGATACCAGGACGGCACCGGGATCGGCGCCGGGTTGCGCGCAGAGCGCCGCCGCAAGCGCGCAAAACAGCATGCCGGCGAAATATCCGCATCGTCGCATGGTTTACTCCACGTAATAGGTGCCGAATTCAAGCGTGTCCACCGCGGTAATGCGGCGTTTAAGCGTATCTTTTTCCGACATCATGTCGCCCGAGCATTGTTTTTCGAACACGGATTCGTGCACGAAAAGGGGTGCGCCGCAGCGCTGCGCCAGCGCTATGGCGTCGGACACCCGGCATTCAATCAGGCAGGCGCCGGCGTCTGATGCCAGGTGCACGCGCGAAAGAAAAGCATTGTCCACCAGGTCGTAGATGACCGCTTTCTGCAGACGTCCGCCGAATTGCTCCATGACAAGCTTGACCAGGTCGATGGTGAGCGGCCGTTCGGAAGCCACATTGAGCGATGTCAGGGCGATACTTGACGCTTCGAGATGGCCGACGGCGATGGCAAGGGTGCGCTGGCCCGATTGCTCTTTAAGAACAATGACCGGCGAATGCGTGGCCGGGTCCACGGAAAATGAAACGAGTTCAACGGGTATCAGCATGGCGGCCGGTCCGGTTGGGATGCGCGCGTCACGTTGGCTGTCGCGTCAATATACGATAAAATAGCTTTCGGCGTGCGCGGAACCTGCACGGAGAATACGGCGGAATACGGTATGTTTGACGATGGTGCGCCCGGTCATGCCGGCAGGCGCCGTCGCGCGCTTCAGCGTTTGATGAATTGCTGCATCAGGCTTTCCACGGCGTTCTGGACCGTGCGGCTGATGATTTCCCGGTCGATCTCGATTTTCGGGTCGTCGAGCCTGCCGCGCAGCCGGCATTTGAAGGACCGGCCGCCGTTATCCGCCGGCACCAGCGATTCCCGGGCGATCTCATTGAACCGGTCCGAATACTCTTTTGTAAATATTCCGATGAGCCGCAGGTCGCACCGGTTGCGCCAGTCGACCCATCCGGACGCGTTGATGTCGAGGTCCTCGCCGTCGCCGGCCAGAGCGCCGATATCCATGCGCCGGGCGGAAAATGAACATGTTGAATTGACTTTAGAAAAACGGAGCGTGTCGAGCCCGGGAAGCAGCACCGCCATCACCAGCGGCTTCTGGAACGCAAGCCCGGCGATCACCGCCCGGTCGATGGTGATCGGGCCCGCGCTGTGAAGCTGCTGCGGCGCCGAAAGTGATCCGGCGATCGTCTGGCGTGCAAAGAGTCTGCCGCGGACCAATCCGTCCCCTTTGAATGCCTCGTTGGCGAGTGCGCAGTCGATGCCAAAAACCGATACGCATGCACTGTCCATGGCAAATGTACGCAGGTCGATGCGTCCGGTCGCGGTGATCGTGCCGCCGAACAGCCGGCCTTCGCCGGAGGACAGACGTGCGGTTGATCCATCGAAGGCAACGAGCGCGCGCCATTTTTCAATAAGGAGCGCCGGTCCTATGCACAGCCGGCCGGCGTTGAGCGCGCAGGAAAACGAACCCGGCTCCGCATGCACGCGCAGGTTCGCATCAAGGAAGGCGATCGCGGTATCGCGGCCGCAGATTGTGACGCAGGTGGCGCGTGACAGGACCACCGTGCGCAGAGCGGCGCGCAGAGCATCGGGCGGAATTGGATACTCCTGCGGCTTCCGGGCGCGCGACAGGCCGGACAGGGCCAGGCGCAGGAGCGGAATGGGCTTGCAGCGGACCACGACGTCCGTTATGCGTGCCGTCAAGGTGCAGGCGCCGGCCGGCCGTATGATGACGCAATCTGAAATGGAAGCCGCCGCCGGCGGCATCAGCCGCAGATCGCGCATGGAAGCATGGCACGCAAGGTTTTTTTCGAGCGCGGCGATCAGAGCTTTCCGCAGTGCGGGTTTGATGAGCGAATTCGCTCCGATATAGAGCGCCGCGGTCCCTGCGATGATTATGATGAGCAGGATTCCGGCTATGGCGGCGGTCCGCGCCGCCCATGGCGGCGCCTTGGGCAATCGCAATATAGTATCTTTCTTTTCCTGTAGTCCGTTGGTCATCTTTTCCATTCCGCCGGCCACGGAAAAATAACCTATGCTCGCGGCTAAAGATCAAAAGACGCTCCTTTTTGTGTCGGACGACGCGCTGCTCCGGTCGAACGTCCGCCAATCGCCGGCGTTCAAGGCGTGGCGCGTGTTTGATGCACGCGCCGTCAGCGACGCTCTGGCACAACTGGAGAAGGAGCCCTTTGGCGCGGTCGTTCTGGACATTGAAAAGCTGCCCTTGCAAGAGATGGACCTTGTCAGCTATCTGCGCACGCGGTCGCCGGCCACGGACATCGTGATTCTTGCCACGCTCAACGAACTCGATGCGGCAACGCATGCCATCCGCAATGGTGCGGCGCTCTATCTTATCAAGCCGGTTGAAGTGGCGGGTATCGCCGCGGTGCTCGACAAGCTTTCCAGGCAGCAGGACCAGCAGCGCGAGCATATCGAGCTGGAGCAGCGGGTGCTGGCCGATCTCATGGCGGGCAGTCCCGCCATGCAGAAGGTGCTCAAGCTGGCGCTCAAGATCGCACCGACATTGTCAACCATTCTGATCGGCGGCGAAAGCGGCACGGGCAAGGAGTTTTTCGCCCGTATCATCCATCGCATGTCCGGCAGGCACGATGGCCAGTTCGTGGCCATGAACTGCGGCGCCGTTCCCGACACGCTTTTCGAAAGCGAACTTTTCGGCCATAAAAAGGGCTCCTACACCGGCGCCGACAGCGACAAACCGGGACTTGTGGAAGAGGCCCACGCGGGGACGCTGTTCCTGGACGAGGTCGGGGAGCTTTCCCCGTCGGCGCAGGTAAAGCTCCTGCGTTTTTTACAGGAGCGGACCTTTAGGCGCATCGGTGATAATACGTTGCGGACGGTCAATGTCCGTATCGTCGCCGCATCCAACCAGGACCTGACGCGGCTGATCGCGGAAAAGCGTTTCCGCGAAGACCTGTATTACCGGCTTAATGTTTTTTATCTCTATCTGCCGCCTTTACGGGATAGAAAAGAGACGATCCCCGGCCTGGTCACTCTTTTCGTGCACCGGCATAACGAGCTGCACAACCGGCATGTCACGCGCTTCTCCAAGGCCGCGGAAGCGCTCCTGGCGAATTATTCCTATCCGGGCAATGTGCGGGAGCTCGAAAACATCATCGAGCATGCGGTTGCGCTGGCCGATGGTTATGAGATCATCGAAAAAGACCTGCCCGAAACGCTTTTCCGCAACCGGCTCCTGCTTGCCGCCCCGGATTCGCCGCCCGCGGGCATCATGCCGCTTGCGGAGCTGGAAAAGGAGCATATCCGCATGGCCCTTGGTCTGCTGAACCATAATTATACCGAAACGGCGAAAAAGCTCGGTGTGTCGCGGTCCACGCTGTGGCGGAAAATCAAGGATTACGGAATTGAGACCGGATAGCCCGGCCGGGCCGCCGCGGTATGCGCATCCGGGGGAATGTTGACTGATGAAAATCCGCGTCTATTATGAGGACACCGATTGCGGCGGCGTTGTGTATTACGCCAATTATCTGCGCTATATGGAGCGCAGCCGCACCGAATTTCTTCGCGAGCGGGGGATCAGCCTGCCTGCGCTGCGTGCGCGCGGCATTCAGTTCGCCGTTGTTGAGACGAATGTCAAGTATCGCGCGCCGGCCGCATACGATGATCTGCTGGATGTTGAATCCACGATCATCGATACGACATCGATCACCGTTACATTCCGCACCACTATCCGCAATCCGGCCGGAAGGCTGCTCGTTGCCGGCGATGTGCGCCTTGCATGTCTGGACGCGGCAATGAAGGCATGCCGTATGCCTTTGGATGTTGCGGAGATCATGAAAAACGCCTCGCCAAAGGCCGCCGGTCCTGCCGCTGCCTGATTTTCGCGAACACCGTTGTATCGCAGGACCGGTCAGGCATCGCGCCGCACATCGCGCGGCAGTCCGGAATTCCGGATCGCGCCGGTGGCCAGCCGGTCGCAGCGTTCGTTTTCGCGATGGCCGACATGCCCGCGTATCCAGGTAAACCGGACCTGGTGATGAGCGCATAAGTCAAGCAGGCGGCCCCAGAGGTCGGGATTGAGCGCCTTGTCCCTGTTGTTTCTCCGCCAGCCGTTCTTCCGCCACTGGGCCGCCCAGCCCTGCTGCATGGCATTCACCACATATTGGGAATCGGTGATCACCGTGACGTCGCAGGGCTCCTTAAGGCTTTCGAGGCCGGAAATAACGCCCATCAGTTCCATGCGATTATTGGTGGTATCGGCAAAACCGGCGGAAAGCTCTTTTTCATGACCGCCGAACCGGAGGATCGTGCCGTAGCCGCCGGGCCCGGGGTTCCCCGAGCAGGCGCCATCCGCGAAGAGCGTGACTTTTTTCATGGTCGCTAATACTGAAGCGAAGCGGAAACCAGGATCCGCTGGAACACATGGCCGGACGTCAGCGCTTCGTTTTTTGTCAGTGTGTAGAGCTGGCAGCCGTACGCCGCCTCGATGCAGAAATCGTTTATCATCTGGCAAACGCCGAAAGCAAACTGCTGGCGGTACCCGTCAAAGGCAACGCCCCCCATGCCCCAGTCCGCGACCGCACCGTCGTAGAGCCGTGCGAACGCGTACATGTCCGGCTGGTCCATGCCATACCCCGCCCGCAGCAGCGTCTTGGTGGGCAACGGGACCTCGATCCCGGCGGCGCCGCCGCCTTTTGCATAGGCAGCCGGGGATTCCGCGGGAAAACGCTGGTCCAGGTAGACCATCGAATACGGGGCCCTGCCGTGTATTTCCGATGCAATAGTCATAAAGCGCAGGCGAAGGCTCATGCCGATTGCCGCATTGAATGATGAGATCAGCTTTCCATCCGGATGTGTGCCATACTCCGGCTCCTGGGAATGCGGGTAGCGTTCCTCGACATCCTCGGCAAACCAGATCGTTTGCGGAAAGGCAACACGCGCTCCGATGTGCATCTTGTCCATGAGAGCATATACTACTCCGGCGCGAACATCGTAGCCAAGATAATTGCGCAGAGTGGTCCGGTCGAAATCGTCCCAGATCGGATCGAGGACGCTGTCTTCAATTGTTTTAAAAAAGGTCAACCGCTCATGCTCTGAGCCGGTGACAAACGATGCGGCGATGCCGATGCCCAGGCCCTGCGCAACTTGAATTCCGCACCCGCCCGACCAGTAGGTTAGATCGCCATAATCCCGATAATCGCTTTCCGTGCTGACGGATCGGTTTTTAGTGTTGGTATACAGGGCCTGATAGCTTTCCAGATCGGAAAAGGCATACGGCCTGTGGAATGCAAAGGCAAAAGCGAGTCCGCCTCTGGTGACCGGCGCGGCATGGAGCAATCCAAAGCGCGCGAGCCGCAGGCGGGAGAGATCGGCATTGAATGATCGGCCGAAAATATCCGCATCCGCGGATTCGCTGATCCAATCGATGGAAGCGCCGAACTCGCGTTTTGGCATGAACGCAAGTGACGCGGGGTTTGCCTGCAGCGCTGACAAGTCACCCGATAGCGCGACCCCTGCGCTTCCCATGCTCATCAGTCGTGCGCTGTTTTCAACGGGAATCGCCGAAGTATACGCCGGAATGTCCGCCGGTTGTGCTGATGCGGCGAAACCAAAAGGTCCAACCGCAGCGGCAATTATCAACATTTGGTATTTCATCACCAACTCCTTGGATTTCGGTATCGTCGGTCGCGCGGCGCGGCTTGCGCGGTATCGGGCGGCGATGCTTCGGCCGGCTTTTCCGGTACCGTCCCGCTGCTGGTCGCTGGAGCAATGGTTTTGGCCTCGGATGCTGAAGCCGGGACATTTTGATTCTGTGCCGGCGCCGGTTTTATTTCCGACGGCATGGGAATCCCATACGTTCGCGATGCTTTGGATTGCGCCGGACTCGATGCGCCCGTATCTTGAGGTACCGAATTGGCCGATTCCGCCTTTTCGCCGGCTTTGGGCAGCATTGCCGGTGCTCGTGCATCCGAAGAATTCGGCACACCGTATGTTTTTGATCGTTTTGGCGTTGCATCCGGCATGACCGATCCGGAAGAGCCGGAGCTCCCGCCGCCATAATAATAATCGTTGTGATAATAATCCGGATTATCCCGATAATAGCGGCAGCACCCGCACGCCATGTCATAATAATAATAACGGGGGCATCGATCATAATCGAACCACAGGGGATCATGCCGGTACCACCAGGGAGAATACTGGGAGTAGTACCATTCGCGCGGATAGTAGGTCTCATCGCACTGTAGAATTGATCTGCCCCAGAAATCATACGTCCAATAGCAGACTTCTCGTTCTCTGATTCTGATGGTATCTACGCTTCGTTCCCGGGCGGAGGCGGAATCATTGCCCGCCGCGGCATTTTCTTCCTGCCGGACCATGGAGATCTGGGTATAGCAGCCGGCAAGCGTGACCATAATCACAGCGGAAATCAGCATGAACAGGGTATAATGGTGACGCATGATGCCTCCCTTGGGCTGGTGACGATTCAATTAATTAAATATACATGCGGAGTTCGCGAAAAGCTGCTCGTTGCTCCGAGACAGGGATTGATGGTTTTCGATGCAACCCGTGGAGTTGGTTTACAAAAAAGACAACAATATATGGTGGTTCGTCATAACTGCCCGAAATTGAATGATTTTCAATAAATAATGCTTGCATACCGGCGCCATAAAAGATATCCTTTATTGTTGTGAATGCATAACCGATAGAAATTAAGGAGGTTAGAAGCATCCCATCCGGAACGAAATTGCCTTTTGACAATACCGGCAGCGGGTGGAGATGCAAACAGGATTTCTCAAAATACCAGAGAAATGCAAGATAGATGAATGCCTTAACTAGTTGCTTGAATATTTGCTTGTAAATAAACTATAATAAGTACCTTATAATCGAATGCAGAACCGTCGCTATGAGACGAACAGCATCGCAGATGCAGAAGTGGTGGAGGGGCTTTTTGTCTTTTAGCGGGAATGATATGTCATTTAATTCAAGACACATGGCTGCTATGAATATTGCCATGAAGATATTTCTGCCGATTCTGCTTGTTCTTTGTTCGGTCGTTCCGCTATTTGCGCAGACCGAGGAATATGTGCTTAAAGCAGGCGACGTGATTTCCGTTTCCGTTGTTGAGCACCCCGAATTTTCCGGCCGCCATAAAATCCGTCCCGACGGCAAAATCAATTACCCTGTTATCGGCGAAATCGAGGTTGCCTCCCTTACCTGCGCGCAGCTGGTTAAAATCATGCAAGGCAAGCTGGCCTCGTATATCAACAATCCCGTCGTCTCGGTGGCCATTGAATCGTATTTTGCGAATGTTATTTATCTGATCGGCGATATCGGCCGGACCGGGCAGGTGGAAATTTACGAACCCATTGATGTCATGAAAGTGATCGCGATAAGCGGCGGACTCAAGAACCCCCGAACGAAGATCATCAAAATCATACGCGCCGACGGGACCATCGTCAACGTGAATGTCGCGGACATCTGGGGGACCGAAACAAAGCGCGATCCGCGGAAATATGTCTTATATCCCGGCGATACGCTTTATGTACCTCATTCGTTTTCCGTCCCCTGGGCCTTGATCGCTACCATATTAAGCATTATCACCGCGTCGCTTACATTGTATTTGACAATTGATAGAATCAGCTCTAAATGACGGCGGCATTGCCGGGCGGTGCGCAGGCCCTCGCTGCGGGCGGTTTATAGAATGCGCTGAAATGCGCTGCGCGCACCCATGCCTATGAAGCCTCCCTTTATCATCACGGTCGGCGGCGGAAAAGGAGGAATCGGCAAAAGCACGATCATCACGAACATTGCCGCGTCGCTTTCGCAGAAAGGCTGTTCGGTCGGTTTGATCGATGCCGATCTGGGCGGCGCCAACCTTCACATCTGCATGGGAATACGGCGGCCTTCCGTTCATCTGGTCGATTTCATTTCCGGCGCGGCAAAAACGCTCTCCGAAACAGCCTTGCCGACCCAGATACCCAATACGTGGCTCATCAGCGGCTCGAACGAGTGCTTTGACAGTGCGAACCTGAAATTCAGCCAGAAACAGAAACTGATTGCGCACATCAATAAACTTGAGGCGCAGTATATTTTGATCGATCTGGGCGCGGGCAGCGACAATCAGGTCGTTGATTTTTTCGCTGCTTTTCCTTTCAGCATCGTGATCTCGGACAGCCTGCCGACTTCAATAGAAAACGCCTACGGTTTTTTAAAAAACGGGATCATCCGCGGCCTTTTGCGGTTGTATCCCGCGGACCGGGAAGTAGGCGACCTGGTCCGCCGGTTTTCCGTGCCAAAACAGGAAGGCTGTTTCGCCACGGTTGACGAAATGATGGGAGCAATCGCGCGTTCATTTCCGGCGCAGGCGCGGTCCATGAAGGAATGGCTGTACAGCCGCAAGCTCTTTTTGGTCCTGAACATGGTAAAAGACCGAGAAGATATCGTGACGGGCAAACGGTTCTGCGAACTGGTAAAGAAGTATCTGGGCGTCAGCCTCGTCTATATCGGCTACGTGGCCTATTCGCCGGAGGTGCGCGCCTCGATCCGCGCCATGAAGCCGCTGGTCCTGGCCGACACGCCGTCCCCGGCGCGGGAGTGTTTCAGCGCGATCGCGGACAATCTGATGACGTTGACGAAAGGAAGCTCGTAATATGGGATACGCCGAGTACTGGAAACTCACGGAAAAACCCTTCGAAGAGCTGTGCGACACGCGGTTCTATTTTGAAAGCGACGACCACCGCGAAGCGCTGGACCGGATGCTCTATGTCGTCAACGACCGCAACATGAACATGGGTCTTCTCACCGGCGAAGTAGGATCGGGCAAGACCATCACCAAGAACGTTTTCATGAATTCGCTCAGCCGGAACGACTTTGAGGTCATAAACTTTGAAAATTCGCATTTTTCTTTCAGCGACATTCTCTACGATATCAGCAGGCGGATTTCGTTCCGTGATGCGCGCATCACCATGGCCGAACAGGCGCAGACGCCCCGGCGCGACGACATCTATATGTTCATGAATGCGTTCAAGCATAAGCTGGAATTGCTCGCGTATGAGGAAAAACGGCACCTCGTGCTGGTGTTTGACGAGGCGCAGTGCATGGAAGACACGGTCATGGATGAGGTGAAAGGCCTGACGAACATCTCTTCCGAGACGGAGAATTATCTGACGATTTTTTTCATCGGCCAGCCGGAAATGCGCGAAAAAATCCGCGCGCTCAAGCAGATCGACTCCCGCATTTTTCTGCGTTTCCATCTGAACAATCTCGATTTTATCAATACAACACGGTATATCCAGCATCGTTTGCAGGTGGCGGGACTGGCGGAGCAAAACATTTTCACCAGCCTGGGCCTTGAGCTGATATTCCGCAGCACCGGCGGCATACCGCGCGAAATAAACCGGCTGTGCAAGCTGGCGCTGAATTACGGCTTTGCGGAAAATAAAACCGAAATTCGCAAGGAAGAAATAGAGCTGATACTGGACGATATGCGGAAATAGCGTACTATGAATGCTCCGGATCCGAAAAAGCGTTTTAAACTGGGCGATATTCTCCGCAAGCTCAACGAAGAGAATGCCGCCGCCCGTGGCGTGAAGAAGCGGGAGGTCGACGATGAACCTGGCGCCCTGGAATCGCGGCGGGAGAACAATACGCTATTGACAAGGCCGGATGTTTCGCTACCCGAACAGCCCCGGTTCGGCGGAACGCCCGATCGCGACGACGCAGGACGCCCGACAGCGCCGACCACAGGGGATGGCGTACGCTCCGCTTATGATCCTTCCTATGCCGCCGGCGCATCGCCGCCGCCGCCCGAAAGAAATACCGTTACGCCGGCCGCCGATGCAGGTCTGCCGCCGCCCAAAGCACCCGATACGCTGGATGCCGGCGAGGAGGCCGAAGAATTCGATATCTACCGCTATCTCAGCGTTGTCTACCGGCGAAAGGGCATAATCGCCCTTACCATCGCGGTGTTTACCGCCGTCTCATTGTATACCTATCTGACGGGCGGCAAGTATTATACGGCCCATGCGCGCATGCTCTTCAATCCGGGCTACCAGGAAATCATTTCCGATAACGTCATTTCATTCGAGGCCTGGGGAAGCAGGGAGAAAAAACTCAATACGCATCTGAACCTGCTGAAAACGAACCAGGAGGTCCTGCACCTGGTATGCACCGATCTGGGGGCGGATGTGACGCCGGGCGTGATTCAATCGTCCCTTGTCATTGAGCGGGGAAACACCGGCGGAGAAAAGAACGACATCATCGAACTCAAATTCAGCAATCGCAATTCCGAACTGGCGCGCGACGTGCTCAATTCGCTTTGCCGCACCTATATCAATTATATCCTGGAAGTCAATGCGCAGGACATCACGAAAATGGTGATGAAGTTCAGCGCGCAGATTGACAAGATAAAAGATGAGCTGCGCGAGAAGGAGGACCGGCTCCGTGTTTTTAAGGAACAGAACCGGATGGTGCGTCTATCGTCCGAAACCGAGGCGGTCGTCTCCAAGCTTTCGGAAATGGAGGCGGAACTCCAGCAGACCGAACTCGCGATGATCGAGAGCAAGGACAAATTCGGGATCCTTCAGAAGCAGATCAGCCAGCAGGACATCGAAATCGTCCAGTCGGTCACCTACGAAGACCCCTACCGCAAGCGGCTGGGCGAACTGGAATTCGAGAAGAACATCTCCCTGGCCGAATACAGCCCCGATCATTTCAAGATCCAGAAGATACAGCAGGAGATCGACCGGATCAAGAACATCCTGAAGTCGAACGTCAACAAATCCATACAGAATGAAACGACGGTCAGAAACCCCGTGCGCGAACAGCTCCGGCAGGACCTGGTAACATTGACAATAGACAAATCGAGCCTCGAGGCAAAACACAGCGCGCTTCAGGAGGTCATCAAGAAGCTCAATGACGAAGTGGTAAAGCTCCCGTCGCTGGAGCAGCAGTACGCCACGCTGGAACGCGAAACGCAGGCGCTGAGCAAGGCCGAGCAGATGCTCGAAGACCAGTACGAAAAGATCAAGATCAAGCGCGATTCACAGGAATCGGACCTTAAAATGCTCGAGTGGGCCCAGACGCCGACGCGGGCGTACATGAATGTCAAATCAAGCCGTGTGTTCATGGCCATGCTGATGGGGCTTATCATCGGCGTGGCTCTGGCGTTCCTTCTTGAATACCTCGACCAGACCATCAAGGAAATCAAAGATGTCGAACGCATCCTCGAAGTCCCGCTTCTGGGCGTGGTGCCGTTCATCGAAGGAGAGAACACCGTTCTGGAGGTCGATTCGAAGAAGTGGAAGAACAAACTGGAACCGTTCAGGAGCCTGCGCGCCAATCTCAAGCACATCGCAGCCGCGAACAAGCTGCAGACGTTTATGATCTGCAGCGCGGTCAAGGGCGAAGGCAAAACCACCCTTACCGTCAACATGGCCATCACGTTTGCCATGGACGGCAAGCGCGTGATCGTCATTGACGGTGATCTGCGCCGGCCGCAGATCCATGCGCTTCTGGGCGTTGCCAAGGAGACCGGTCTTTCCGATTATCTGCTGGGCAGCGCGGAAATATCCCGGATCATAAAGCCCACGCGGTTTGACAACCTCTTCGTCATCACTTCGGGAGAACGGCCGCATAATCCGGCGGAGCTGATCGGCACGGTTCGTTTCGGCCAGCTGATCACGGAACTCGCCGGCCGCGCGGACTACGTTTTTCTCGATACGCCGGCGCTGCTGCCCGTCAGCGACGCCATTACCATGGCGCCCAGAATCAAGGCATGTATCATGGTGACCCGCACCCTTTGGACGCCGATCAAAGCGGCGCGACATGCGCGTGCGCAGCTGAAGCAGATCAACGCTCCCATTATAGGCGCCATCCTTAACGGCGTATCGCATGCGCGCGGCTATTATCCGTATTATTACGGCTATTACCGGTATTACGCCTACAAATATACCTATGATTATGATGAAGACCGCAAGGAACGGTTTACGTGGAGGGAATTCGGTCTTCGGTTCGAGGAGAAATTGCGCGGCGGATTAATGAACCTTCGAGGGTCGTTTCCCCGCTATCTGGCCAGCGGCGGCCGGCACCTGCGCGGCATGATGCGGAAGAAAAGATTCTGGGCGCTTTTACTTGCTTTTATAGCAATCAGTTTCGCGGCGCCCTGGCTTAAGGAAAAGAAGGCCGCGAACGCGGTGCCGGGTATCCGGTATCTGGAGGGCAAAAATGCCGTGCGGCCGGGAACTATTCCCCGGCGCCCGGCCGGAAATCCGGCGGCCGCAGGCGTGCCGCTGGAAGCCGCCCGCCGTTCCGTGATGCGCGATTCAGTCCGGTCGGGTGATACGCCTGCGGCTCAACGGGCGACGGGGCATGATTCCCCGGGCGCGCTCTTCTCCGACTGGTTGAATGCGGTGCGTTCCCGCGATGCGGTCGCAGCGCTGATGTATTATGATACCCTGAACTTCCGATATCCCGGAGGCGGGATCAGCGAGTGGCGGAGGTTCGTCCATGATTCGCTTTTCAGCAAAACCATCGGCGCAGGAATTCTGCGCATCGATTCATCCGACATAGCGGAAATCGACACTTTGGTGGCCAATGCAACCGCGGATGTTTCCATGACCGACGGTGCGGTCAGTTCACGCGTTCAGTTTGTGCAGCTATGGCAGAAGAACAGCGGGACCTGGCGGATCGTGAGGGAGAAGCATCGTTATATCGAATGATCGATGCCGAAATCCTTTCCGGCGCCGGATCGCCGGCATATGAGCGGATCGCGTATTCCGCCGAAGGGAGTGTGCCATGTCTAAAAAAAGCAGGCAGATCTTCTCCCTGGCTGTCTACGGCCTTCTGGCCGCAGGCATCCTGTGGCAGGTGTGCGCGATCATCTTTTCGCGCGCAGAATTTTCCAACGCCAACACGCATATGGTTTCCGTGTATGGAGAGGTGGATCGTCCCGGACGCTACCGGGTCCCGGTCGGCACCACGGATTTTGAGATCCTGCGCGTTGCCGGCATGCGGCCCGTATCCGATATCAGCGCCTTCAACCTCGTGAGCCAGGTGGCGCCCAATGAAACGCTGACGGTGGGCACGCGTGCGGTCCCCCTGGGAGAGAAAAAGGCTTCCGCAACGGCAAAATTTGAATTCTCGCTCGGTGAGGTCAGCATCATCGCGCGCGACGGCCGCAACCAGGCCATTGCGGACGGCATGAGCCTGATCGAGGGCGATCGCATCATCACCGACGCCAAAGGACAGGCGGAAGCCTCGGTCAACGGTTATTCGCGTATCGACGTGGACAATTTTTCCGAAGTATCATTTGAAAAGATCGGCGCCGTCGAAGAGAACAAAAACGTCGTGGAGATGCTTCAGAAGAGCGGCACCTGCTGGTATAAAATGAGCTATTCGTCGCCCGGCGAGCTCTTCCGGGTCATGACGCCGCTCGTGCGAGTGACCGTGGCAGGGCAGGGCTCCGATTTTATGATGGAGGTTAAATATGAAGAAATCAATCTTCATACTATAGACGGACTGGTGCTGGTGGAGCGGCTGCAGGGACAGGAAGCGATCAATCTTATCGCCGGCCAGACCGCCACCATCTTTGCCGACGGCCGGCCCTTTCAGGTAAAAACGCTGGCCCCGGACATTAGCCCGAATGATAAGTTCTCCGCTTTGATCAAGGAAAAAACCAGCTATATGCTGCGCGGCCAGCCGTTCAATTTCGTTTTTTTCGGCATCCCGGGCGCCTATTATGTCGTCAATGTACAGTATGAAAAAGGCGTTGTCAATATCGTTAGCCTGCCGGCCAAGACATCGGTTGAAGAATATGTTGAGGGCGCCAGCACCCTGGATCAGGCTCTTTTGCAGGGCGGACCGGTTTTTGCCAGCACGCTGGTGGAGCGCATCATGGACACGCGCATTCCCAAATACTGTCTGCTCGATAAGGAAAGCCTGGTCCGCGCCGCCGGCGTTCTGGGCGGCGTGACGGTCGATGTTGACAAGAAGGCGTCCGGCGCCCTGAAAACCGCGGCCGGGTCGCAAAAACTCGCCAATGAAAACCTGATAAAATTCATGGCGCCGGGCGTGTCCGGATGGGATGAAGCCCAGCAGCGCCAGGAACTTGTACTGCGTGCCATCTATGAGCGCATGGTGACGAAAAGCATTGTCGTGACATCCGTTGTGGCCGCGCAGCTGGTGGCTGCCATGGAAACGAACATCGCCGCAAATGATGCCGTCGCCGAATATCAGAAGTTCGCCTCAACGCGCAACTGGTCGTTGCGCATGCATCGTCTGCCGGTGGTCCCGATACAGAGCGGCCATACGATGATCCAGCAGCCGCTTGTGGATCAGGCACGCAAGCTGCTGATCGTCGAATAAGGAGCGGCCAAAGCCATGCGCATGCTTATCATCGGGTGCAACGGCCAGCTTGGCAGCGATTTCATGGTGGGGGCCTTCGCCGCCGGCCATGACGCCCATGGGATGGATTATCCGCAGATCGATATCACCGATCCCGGCTCGGTGCAGCGCGCCATCGAGAACGCCCGTCCCGAGATGATCGTCAACTGCGCCGGGTATACGGCGGTTGATGCATGCGAAACCGACGAACAGCGGGCCTTTGCCGTCAACGCCGCAGGCGTCGGGCATATTGCGGAGGCGGCGCAGCTCTGCGGCGCCTCCGTTGCCCACATCAGCACGGATTACGTGTTCGACGGCGCAAAGCCGGGCCCGTATGTCGAATCGGACCCTCCAAACCCGCAATCGGCCTATGGCCGCACCAAGCTTGCCGGCGAAGAAGCGCTTATGCGCAATTGTCAACGGCATTTCATTTTCCGGATAGCCTGGCTCTTTGGCGCTCACGGCGCCAATTTCGTGAAGACGATCCGCCGCGCGGCCGCGGAGAAAGCCGGCCGGGGCGAATCTCTGAAGGTCGTCAGCGATCAGCGGGGCACGCCCACCTGGACCGTGGAGGTCTGCCGCCAGATACTCCGGGTGATCGGCGCGCGGCAGCACGGCCTGTTTCATTGCACGGCCGAAGGCGAATGCACCTGGTATGATTTCGCCCGGCATATCGTTGAGGCCGCGGGCATTCCCGCGTCCGTCGTCCCGTGCACGACGCGCGAATTTCCCCGGCCCGCGCCGCGGCCGGCCAACAGCGTCCTCGAAAACGCGCGACTGAAGGCGCTCGGCCTGGATTCCATGAAGGAGTGGCGCTCGGCTTTTGGGGAATTTCTGGAAACGGAGCGCAACGCATCGAGTCAAGGAATTATATCATGAAAACATGGCTGGTCACCGGTGGCGCCGGATTCATCGGCTCCAATTTCGTGCTGCACATTCTTGAAACGCGCAACGACGTGCGCATCGTCAACCTGGACGCTCTCACGTATGCCGGCAACCCCGACAATCTGCGGTCCGCGGAGGGCCATCCGCGATATTCTTTCGTCAAGGGTGATATCTGCGGCCGGCCGCTGGTCGAGTCGCTGTTTTACGAGTACCGGTTCGACGCGGTCGTGCATTTTGCCGCCGAATCGCATGTGGACCGCAGCATCACCGGGCCGGAAATTTTCGTGACCACCAATGTGCTGGGCACCCAGGTCCTGGTTGATGTGGCGCGCGCGGCCTGGAAGGACCGCTTCGACACGGCGCGCTTCATCCACGTTTCGACCGATGAGGTATATGGCGCGCTGGGGCCCGCGGGCGCCTTTACCGAAACAACCCCCCTGGCGCCTAATAGCCCCTATTCGGCAAGCAAAGCCGGCTCGGATCTGGTCGTGCGCGCCTATTTCAAGACCTATGGTTTTCCGGCCGTCATAACGCGCTGTTCCAATAATTACGGCCCTTGCCAGTATCCGGAAAAACTGATCCCGGTAATGATCATCAATGCGCTGCACGACCGGCCGCTGCCGGTCTACGGCGACGGTCTGTATGTGCGGGACTGGCTTTTTGCGCGCGATCACTGCCGCGCCATCGAAACCGCGGTGCGGGCGGGCGCGCCTGGCCAGGTGTATAACATCGGGGGCAATAATGAACGGCCCAATATCGAAATCGTCAAGCTGGTTCTGCGTGAACTGGGAAAGCCAGAATCCCTGATCGCCCACGTGACCGACCGGCCCGGTCATGACCGGCGGTATGCCATTGACGCGTCGAAAATCAGACGCGAACTCGGGTGGTCGCCGCAGGTGGCGTTCGATGACGGCATGCGGCAGACGATCCGCTGGTATTGCGACAATCGTGCATGGTGGGAAAAACTGCTTTCGCGCGCCGGCCGCTGAATCCGTGCCACGGTCCCCTTTCCGGGCGTCAATGCTTCTCCGTCTTAGCCACCATTCCCTTCTGGTACATTGTCACCCGGTTGCGGCCGTTTTCCTTTGAACAATAGAGCGCCGTGTCGGAAAATTTGATGAGTTCCGCCTTGTCGGTCGAATGCTGCGGAAAGGTTGCGCATCCCAGGCTGATGGTGACCCGCAGCTCCTTGTCCGCCGCGCGGATGACCGTGGACTCCACGGTCCTGCGGATGCGTTCGGCGGTGATCGCGGCCGCCTGCTCATTGCTTTCCGGCAGTATCACGGCAAACTCCTCGCCCCCGTATCGTGCGGGTATATCATTGATGCGGATGGACCGCCTGATGCAGCCGGCGATCTCCTTGAGCACCAGGTCGCCCACCGGATGACCGTAGGTGTCGTTGAACGTTTTGAAATGGTCGATGTCCATGAGCAGGAGCGAAAACACGCGCGCATACCGGCGCGACCGTTCGGCCTCCATGGTCAGCTGCTCCTGGAACATGCGGTGGTTGTTGAGTCCGCTAAGGCCGTCGGTGGCGGCCAGCTTTTCCATTTTCTGATACAGGAGCGCGCGCGCTATGGCCACGGAGGCGTTTTCCACAAGGGTGGAGATAATCTGCTCAAAATCCCCGGCGAATTGATTGGGCGTATCGCCTTCGATGGAGAGCAGGCCGATGCAGTGACGCGCATCATCGAGGACCGGCACCACGATGAGCGACACCAGGTGCGGCAGCCGCGGTTCCTGCTGGGTAAAGCGATAATACGCCGACATGTCGCCGATGCTGGCCGGCTTGCCTTTCTGGTAGGCAAAGGCGTAGATCCCTCCGCCTTCGAGCGGAAATTCCGATCCGGGCTGCAGGTCGGGCGAGTTCCCCACGATCTTGTACACCACGCCCGATTGTTTCTGGTAATTGATCGTGGCGATCATGATACGGTTATATTTTGTCAATTCGGCGATCTCATTGAGCAGGATATCGAACACCTGGTCGGGCTTGAGCGCCGTGGTGAATTTGTGCGAGGTCTCGTAAAAAATCTGGAAATTCCTCGCCACTTTCTGCTGAAAAATGCGCATGCGCGCATTGGTGATGAGCGCTGCGGCCAGCGAGGAGAACCGCTTGAGCGTGTCGCGGTGGTCGTCGGTGAATACGCGCTTGTCCTTGCTGTCGATGACCAGCACACCCAGCAGCTCCTTGTCTTCCGAAAGAATGGGCACCGCCACCACCGAATTGATGCTTTCGTTGCCCGAATAATAATTGATGTCTTCGGCATACAGGCTTACATCGCCGCTCATGAACGAATGCAGTTCCATGCCCACGCGGCCCACGACGCCGCGGCCCAGGGGGATTTCGATGTCTTTGATGACCGACAGGCTTTTCGAGTGATACGAGTTGAGCTGCAGGATCTGCCGTTGCTGGTTGTAAATGAACGCGAGGGCCGAATAGGCGACGAAATTGCGGCGCATGAAAAAAACGACGCTGGCCAGGATGCCTTCCATTTCCTGGTCCCCGGTCCGCGTACCCAGCAGCTGCTCGCGCGAGTAGGCGCCGGTTTCGACCCATTGCGGGGAAAGCAGTATCCTCTTGCTGTCGCTGTCGACGCCCGGCATTTGCGGCGGGCCGGCGGAAGACGCCGGCGGCGCCGCGGGCGGCTGCGTTGTGCCCACGGCCGCGGGCGCCGGCTTCCGCCCGGCCCGCTCCATAAAATAGCGCGCCAGAAAATACGGAATGATGCCCGCGGATGCACATGCGCAGACCGCCGTGAGAAGCCGGGACAAGCCTTCCCCGGGATTTCCGCCATGCCGCAGGCACACATGCGCGCTCTCCACCAGCGCCATGATCAGAATGCTCGACAGCCAGAGGGCCGGACTTCCGCTGGCCGCCCAGAAAACCGTGACGGAAAAGCAGAGCCAGAAGAACGGCGATCCCGCGATGCCCGCTTCACCGGCATTCGGGGCGGCATGCGCTGCGGCCAGGGCGAGTACCGACATCCCGGCGGCCATCCGGAAGTCAAGCGCATGCGCGAGTGCGCCGCGGGCGGCCATGATCATCCAGAGCATCAGGCCCGCAACCACCACAACGGCGCATAGGCCTGCGGCCGGATAGGCCGAAAGCGTGCCGTCGGCGACTCCTGTCGCCACGAGCAGCGCCGCCGCGCAGAGCAGCATCGCTTCGAAAACAAATCGGAGTATCGTGAGGATTTTAAATGCCATGGTGTCCGGCGTCCCGGGAATAAATTCATGAGCACGGCGTGAACACTATATATATTGAAAAATATCGATGTACCCGTGCTACGAGTAATTCTATCATCCGCATATGAAAAATGCAAAGCCTTCCGTTCCGCTTGCCGGCCGCCTTCTGAAACTGCTCGGCCGATCGGTCGCCGCATCAGTTCTTCGATCCGGCGTGCCGCGCACGGCGCGGAAGGATGCCTATTCGGTCCCGCGGGACCTTGCGGCGGCAGGCAAGGTGTTGATCATGCTCCCGGCCGAGCCGCTGGATGCGCTGCATCAGCTGACGACGATTATTTCGCTCATCGCCCATTTCCGGCATGCGACGGTCGATCTTTTATGCGCGCCGGCGGTTGCGCCCTATGCGGGTACGATACAGGGTGTCGGCCGTGTGATCGAATGCGGGTCCATGGGCGATCATCCGTTCTCCGCATCCATGAGGCGCACGGCGGCGGACCTGCGCCATGCCGGCTATGACGTCTGCGTGGTGCTGGACCGGGCGGCGGACCAGTCGCTGCTTTGGCTTGCCGGGCAGACCGGCGCCCGCGTTCGGGCCGGTTTTGATGTCGATGGGGCATATCCGTATGTTAATTTTCGCATGCACCTCGGCACCCGGCCGCTGTACCGGCCGGACCAGAACCTGTTCATGGCGCGCATGCTCGGGGCCGCGCCGAAACAGAACAGCCGCTGGGGTGTGTCCAAAATCGCGCTGGAAGAGGCGGGGCGTCTGCTTGCCGAGGCCCATGTGGCCCCTGATGCGCCGCTTGTCTGCTTTGAAGGCTTTTCGTTCTGCCGCCGGCATGGCGCGGAATGGACCGGCGCGCAGATGCGGCGCCTGGGCGCCCTCGGGCTGCGTCTGTGCTGGTTGACGGCAGAGAACACAGCGCCGGACGAACCGGCGGTTGCCCTGCTGCGGCAGGAACGGGTCCCGGCCTTTGCAGGCATCCCGGTGGCGCATGTGGCCGCGCTGGTCCGCCGCGCGCGGCTGGTCATCGCCGGGAAATCGTCGTTGTTTGAGATGGCGCACCTGCTTGACGCGCAGGCGATCGGCGTATTTGACGCCGGGGAAGCGGTTTCCTATTGTCCAGCTTCCGCCAGGATACGGTGTGTCTGCTACAACGGCGCGCCCGACCAGGCCACCATCGAAGCCGTTGCCGCCGCCGCCGGGTCGCTGGCCGCCGTTGGAAGCCGATATTGACCGGTGCGGAGCGGTCAATATATAATTTTTGAATCGCGGCGCATTCGCGCATCGCAGCGTTATTGTGGCGGGGTCCATGCATTCATTGTGGCAGCATATTCAGCGGGCCGTACTGTTTTCCAGCGTCTCGCTGCGATTCAGATATGCGATGTGGCGGAACCGCCGCGCGATCGCCGTTGCCTACCGTGTGCGCCGCGAATGGCGCTGGACACCGCGCGCGCTGCGGGCGACGCTGATCGCCGTTGCCGCCCTTATCGCCATCGGACTGGCGATTGCGATCATGCCCGCCATGGCCCGGGCGGCGAAAGCCGCCGCCCGTCAGGCGATGCGAACGGCGGCCGGGGAGGGCCGTGCCGTGCCGGCCCGGCAGCAGGCCGGGAAGCCGCATCAGACGGCGAAGGTTGACACCGGCGAAATCATCGCAAGCTCTTTTTCAGACGGTGATCCGGCGCTGGCGGCCGATAAACACACCTCACGGCTGTATCTTTTCCGCCGCGCAACCGGTCAATGGCTCATACAGGACAGTTTTCCGGTTGCGACCGGCGCCAATCAGGGACCCAAGGCGAGCGAAGGCGATAAACGAACGCCGGAGGGCGTCTATTTCATCATCGGCCGCAGGGACCATACGGAACTCGCCAGCATCTACGGGCCGTTTGCCTATATGCTGGATTATCCCAATGAGGTCGACCGGGCCATGGGAAAAACCGGCGACGGCATCTGGATACATGGCACGGCGCCGGATTCGTCGCCGATCGACACCCGCGGGTGCCTTGAGCTGCACAACAGGAACCTGCCGGCCCTTTTCCGTTTGCTAAAAAGCGGGATCGGCACGCCGGTGGCAATTGTCGATTCGTTGCGGCATAACGCCGCGGACAGCCTGTTTAGCCAGCCTCGCGTTGAGGCGCGCCATCGCCTGCTGCTGTTCAAGCGGCAGGCGCTGCAGGACACCCTTGCCGGTCTTCTTGATACATGGAGGCTTGCATGGCAATCGCGCGATATGCCGGCATATGCCGCGTTTTATGATACCGCGCATTTTCGCGGGCAGGGCGCAGGATGGTTCACCTGGCGTCGCATCAAGGAGCGCACCTTTGCCGATTATGATTCAATCGCCGTAGCGCTCAGCAGCATAGGGCTTATTGAAATGTCCGATACCACGGCGACCGTGCGGTTCCTGCAGCGATATGCATCGGACCGCACCCGGTCGGACAGCTGGAAAAAAATCGCCTTTGTACGATATCCGCGGGAATGGAAAATCATCCGCGAATCGACCGCCCCTAACGAGGAGAACGGCTTATGATGTTCTCACTGTCGCGAAAAAAAGAGATCAAAGACCCGCAGCAACTGGCAGAAGAGATCGATACAAACCTGCGCGAGCTGACGGAGCTGGTCAATACCGCCCGATCGGAAAAGGCCGATCTCCATGCGCTCCTGGCATCGGCGGAAAACGAGCGCACCCGTCTTGCATCGGAAAAGAGCGACGCCGTTTCGTTGCGGGCCGATGTGGATGCCGTCAAAACCGAATGCGTATCGCTCGACGGGGAGATGAAGCGCATGGGCGGGCAGGCAGCCGGCCTTGGCGGCACGCTTGATGCCGTGAAGTCGCTTGAATCGCGCATTTCCCATATTGAAAAGAAGTTGAAGTCGCTTTCGGAGCGCGAATCCCTGATCGACGAACTGGAGAAAAAGGCCGGCGCGGTGATTGAAAAACTGTCCGGCAACGAAAGCGTGGCCCTGGTGCGCGACGGCATGCAGAAACTGGACGAGCTGGACCGGCGGCACCATACGACGGTCGAAGCGGTGGAACAGACGGAGCGCGCCGGCGCTTCCCTTAAAACGGGGCTCGATCAGGTGCGGGCCCTGCTGCAGGAGACCGCCGGCAATGCGGAGCGCATGGCCGAGCGCGTGGCCGCGGCCGAACAGGATGTCGCACGAGTCAATCTCGTACGCGAGAAACTGGAGTCAATCAACAGCCTTTCCGAATATATCAAAGCGAAAATCAAGGCGCTCGAGAACCAGCGCGTCGTGGTTGAAAAGGCCAACGAGGACGCGTATAAGCTCGGCACACTCACCTGGAAGATCGATACCGACCTCACGTTGATGCAGGGCAAACTGTCGCGCCTCGAAAAGGCCGAAAAGAACATCGAACGGATCACCTCCCTTCTGGAACAGAGCCAGGCCGAGCTCAACGAGGTGCGGTCGCTGCAGAAATTCATGGAGCAGACCGTGGCGAAAATCGAGGAGATCCACGCGATTGAAGTGCAGGTCGACGCCCAGCTGCATGAGATCCGCGGACAGAGCAAGCAGATCCATGAGGCCAGCGAGCGCGCCCACGAGGCGATCACGGTGGCGCGCAGCGCCGAAGCGATCCTCAACACCCTTACCAAGAACAAGCAGGTGCTGGAGCGCAACCACGCGCAGGTCCTTGAATACGAAAAAGCGGTTGAAAAGACCCGCGCCAAAATAGAAGAGGTGACCAAGGAGTGGAGCGTGGTCGACACGATCCATCAGCGGATCGGCGGCGTTGAAACGCAGGCCAACGGCCTTGAGGCCAGGCTTGACACCCTCGTGAAAGGGCACAAGCAGATCGAAAGCTATGAAACCAGGCTGGCGGACATCCGCACCCTTATTGACGAAACAATCAAACGCGAAGAAGGAATGTACGGCTTCCGCACCACGCTTGAGGAATTCGAAAAACGCATGACGGGTTTTTCCGATGATGCGCAGAAACTCGACGGCCGCATGCATGAGCTGATCGCACGGGGCGC
>Ga0315289_10002379_pt1 | contig 28864 bp, 16 predicted proteins | sample YL17G11_40_MG_FD_203452 | JGI IMG/M metagenome (GOLD analysis project Ga0315289, IMG submission 203452) | Sediment microbial communities from Yellowstone Lake, YNP, Wyoming, USA - YL17G11_40 | ecosystem: Environmental > Aquatic > Freshwater > Lake > Sediment | place: USA: Wyoming | collected... | reverse complement strand
CCTGCCGGACGTGGTGAGCACGCTCGCCGTGAGTGGTCCGCGGCCGCAGATGGTGAGGACGCGAGCCCCGGCCGCGCCCTTGACCACGAGGCTGGCGGGTCTGGCAGCGAGGGACGAGAGGGAAGGACGGTTGGCGGGTCCCGTCTGACCCCCTAACAGCAGGTAGCCAAGATCAGTGAGGTCATTGCCCGCGTCGTTCGTGAAGCGCAGAGCGAAGAGGTTCCCTCCCTGCAACTCCTTGAGCCGGACCAACACGTTGGCCCTTCCGGCGGGCAGGGTGAACGGCGCCGACGTCTGCTCCGCACCGTTGTCCCATCCCCCGGCGGAGATCACCGGCGTGCCGTTGACCCACACGTAGAAGTCATCGTCGTGCCGGTACTTGAAGAGGAGCGTCCGGGCCGATGACGATACGATGGTGATGGCCGCGAAGCCCACGAAGTTGTCCTGACCAGCGTCGAGCCACAGACCATCCACGTCCGTGCGACGCGTCCACGTGTACGCGGCCCCGTCGGCGCTCACGTTGTCGCCGCTGGACCACGAGGGTCGGGCCTGCGCCGCGGTGGTGAGTGCAGCCTCCGATGCCGCGGGCAGATACGCTGACGCCTGCGCATTTTCCAGCAGCAGGAGCGTTTTGAGGTAACCGGCCGGCAGGGGCGTGGCGGAGAAGTACGTGAAGGACTTCGCCCCGCCGACCAGTTCATTGCCCGCCGCCGATGCGTCCTGTACGCCGTTGACGGTCAGGGTGTACTCCGTGCCATCGGTCAATGCCGAGGTGGTGAGGATCACGGTCAGACCGCCGGAGGCGAGTGCCGTCCCACTGACCGTGGCGCCACCTGACAGGGCGTAGTGGGATGCGTCGGAGGCAGAGAGCGGATCGACGGGTTCATTGAAGACCACAATCACCAGCGTGGGGTCCTGCGCCGTCACGCGCGTCACCGAGGGCGGCGTAGCGTCGGCCTGTGTGGTCGCCTGCACCGCGGGAGATGCCGGACCTTCCAGCCCCGAACCATTGACCGCAGCGACACGGTACGAGTACGTCGTCGTCTCAAGGCAGCAGCTGTCCGCGTAGGCGGCGGCCGCCGACTCCCCGATCAGCCGTCCGTCCCGGAAGATGCGGTACGCGCGGATACCGCTCTGGAGGTCTTCGGCCTTCTGCCAGGAGAGATCAACGCGCCTCTCGTCCACCGTCGCGGCAAGGCCCGACGGCGCGGAGGGCGGCGTTTCGTCGGGGCCGTATACGACATTGTTAGACTCAAAAGTCCACGTCCGCGAATTGGTTGTTGTGGTTACATATCCTCCCGATTGATATGCTTGAGCATCGTTTTGCAGCCTGATAATGCAATTGCGCATGATGCCTGTTCCGGCAAGTACCTCATTGACTTCGTTGGCAAAATGCCTGGTCGCATTGCAGTTGATAAAGGTCGTTCCTTCAATCAGGCAGTTTTGGTTGGCCCAGCCCTTTTTGTTATAGCTCATGAAGCCAACCCCTTCGGAATTTTTAAAAACGCTGTTGAGAACTTTCACATTGCTGCAAGCGCCTTCGAAATCAAATGCGCAGCCATCAGTGCCCTGAAACTTTACCGAGTCGACCAGTGAATTGCGAATGTCAAAATTCCTGGTCCGTTCAATCCCAATCCCTGTAACACCGGCATGGAAATAGGTGGAACCCGAACTTAGCACTGTGCAACGGTCGGCATATCCGCCATCTACCGAATGAACCCAGATCCCATGCACTCCATTGGTTGTTTTGCAGTCTTCGATAATCAGATTCTTGACCAGGTAACCCGGCCAGGAGTTATCGTCGACATTGACATTTTCAAGTGCATAACACCTGTCTGCCAGGCAGCGTTTTACCGTGATATTTTCGATGAGCGGTGAGCCGGTAAACGTACCTTTTACCCCCACACCCGAAGATTGAACAAACCATTCCCCGTCATTGGTTCCGCCCGGCCAGGATAAACCCTGGAGCTGATTAAAAAAGCAGGAATCGACAAGAATGTTTGTATTACCTGCCTTGGTGAGTTTAAGCATGATCCCCTGACAGGCAGGGCCAAAAGAGATATTCGAAAAATGCCACCACGATGGATCGGTAAGCAATAAGCAGATACCGTTGTTTGAGCTTCTTTGAATTATCGGCTTGTTTCCGCTCCCATAAGCGGCAAGCACAATCGGAGCGTCTGAAGATCCATTAGAATTGGCAATTATCAGCTTTTCCGTCCAGGTATCCCCGCGTTTGAGCAGAATCGAATCTCCGGGACCATAGGTTTGCGCTCCTGCTTTAGCAAGCGTTTTCCAGGCAGTAGCGGTGGACCTACCATTGTTGCCGTCATTGCCTTCGGAGCTGCTGATGTAATAGGTATTTGCATAAGAAATAAGCGCACACGCACTCGCCAGAAGACAAAGGACTGCTTTCATAGAAACCTCCAATAGTTGGTAAAAATTTCTCATAAGACCGGATTCAAAACGAATCATATCATGGCTCTCGATCACTGGATCACACAAGGTACTGTTTGCTCTAATACGTGGTGGCCGGATAGGCCGTGAAACAGAGAACGACCGTGAGCAGAATGGTAATGGCGCTACGCATGAGAGGCACCTTTCGTACAGGTTTTAGGGTTGAACATAAGATACCACAATCGCATGGGCTTTGCCGTCACCGAAAATGCAGAAAAGGTAGCCGATCCTGCAATAGGGATGCTGCGGCGGATCAGGAGTGATGTTTCTTTCTGAACTGAGCAGGCGATAGATTGAATGCGCGCGTGAAGGCGCGATAGAAGAATCCTTTGCTTTCGAAACCGCAGCAGGCCGCAATATGCTCGATCTTTTCCTCGGTATCCATAAGCAGCCGTGCTGCCAGAAGAGCGGGCCGGTGAGCCGCTTGGCAAGAGGGAGGTTTGAGAAATCGGCCTTGAGTGAATCGTAGAGAGGTTGACTGAAAGCGCTGACTGCGAAAAGCACGACGAACATCGCGATTCTGCCTGCTTGTTGTCGGTGAAACATGAAATCCTTCTGAATGCAGCAAGGTGATTATCAGTAGACGGCTCGAACAAAGGCCGTCCGGTCGCCGGAATTATCGCATTATTACCAAACGGGAATCCGGCCGCTGCGCCTCATACTCCAGCTAGGGTTCTCCTTTGTGAAACGAGGCCCTGGTCCCGCATGCATCATATGCAAAGATCCGCGGAAGATCTCCCGCGCTCTTGCTTAATGGATCCCGCAATCTTGCTCGTCAGAAGGCTGCCCGGACTGATCCTTCCACGCCACAGAACATGTGCCCCGGTGCGGCAGGGGGGAGAAAGCCGCTACCGGGGCACCTGATCGCGCGTTAGCGCGAAATAGTGACTTTGCTGACATTCCTCGTGGCGGCCGATGAAACCTCAACCAGATAAGTCCCTGGCTGCATCCGGGGTGCGGGAATGGAGACCGCATTTTCAGCGACGAAGGAAAAGACGGTTATCCCCCGCATGTCGATCAGGCGTATCTTCGCATGGCCGTAGGGTGCGGTCCTGATGCGAAGGTTGCCCTGTGCGTCAACCGATGAAGTCAATGGCAAGGGGCAGTTCTTTTTCTCCAGGCTCATGGCCGATTGCGTAGGATAATACCCGGGCACCGAAATCCACGCGCCATTCGCGTCTTCGTATTTGCCCAGGTTTGCCGCGCCGCCGTCAACCCAGAAATCGCCCGGACAGTTGCCATAGTACACCACTCCGCCACCGCCGCCCACGGGGTCCCCGGGGATCTTCGGGTTTCTGCTGGTCACGACCCCTGCTTTGTCAACCCAGTTGATCAAAATCTGGTTCGTGCCATACCTGGTAGCGTCTGCGTGTCCCGACCACCCGTACTGCTGCAAAACCCATTTGTCGGAGTTCACGGCCCAGCGAATCACCTCGCCGTCACCGGCAATAAGGTCGGAACCGCCGCTGAGGTTGGGAATCTTCAATTGATTTGTGTACGCTTGAAGGTCGGTAACACAGGTAGTATACGCCCAATACGGCTGCTCCGGCCCTACTGTTCCGGGGAGCTTTGTCAGCTCAATACAGTCGTGAGCAGACCGTGAATATCCTGCAATATATCCGCCGCTTGTGGTGAGAGAGGCGTTGCATGAGCCGGCGTAACCAAGACCGCACGATGACGCATTGCAGTTGGTGGGCGGGAAGCACAGTGCCCCGTTCGTGACAGCGACGAACTGCATGGCCGCACGGTCCGCTTTGAGATTAAGTGAGAACCGCCTGAACCATCCGTCGCCCATCGTGCACACCGATTCATTGACGCCTGAGCTCACATTCACTCGCCAGATGTCCATGGTCCGGGCGCCGTTGGTCCGCGATCGCACATAATAGATCCAATCGCTTGCCGGCCAGTCCAGCGCGTTTTCATAATACGGTTCAGCGGCGATCTCGCACAGGTTGCGAAGGCCGGTCCCGTCGATGTTGATGACCGCGATGTGTGGTTTGGTGTTTTTATCAAGAAGCGTATCTCTACCCGAGGTCGGGCTCTTGCCCAAACGCCATCCAAAGCGATAGAACGCCACCCGTTTCCCATCGAGACTGAATGCGGGATACATTGCGAATCCGTTGGCGCGACTATGGATTGTATCGCAGGTTACGGATGGACCGTTGATACCAAAACGCACGACGCTGCCCCGCTCCGCCCAATCGTACATGTTGTTTTCCGGACACGCGGGATTGAATGCTCCCCAGTTAAGATCGCTGAATCGCCAGGCGACAGATACGGCGACGCCCTTTACGGCCAGACTTTCTGCGACCAGCAGGGCTACTCCCAGCAAGACTTTAATACCGGTGCGGACCATAGCGCCTCCTTGTGATGGTTGACAGAGCATCAGCGGGCCGCGCTCTTTCTCGTCAGACATGCCGGCTGATCGGGATGGACCCCCCGGACCCGAACAACGCCCCGCCCATGTGCCCTAAGGTAGTGGATTTTCGCCGCAGCGCGTTGTATAATTACAACTATACACCTCAACTGATACAATATGGCCAGGACCACATCCCAGAGAGATCGCCAAGAACGGTTCCGTGAACTCGCGCGTACGCTTGCGGGTGATATCGGCCGCGGACAGTACACGGAGTTGCCGTCGATCAGGCGACTCGCATCCTCCTATGGCACCGCGTATCCCACGATGTGCAAGGCCGTGCGCGTTCTGGCCGAACAGGGCATCCTGCAGTGCGCGGCCGGCCGAAAGATCCGATTGCCGGGTGAGAGTTCCGTGTCACCATCGCAGAAATTTTTCGGCATCATACACGCACGTATCGCCGACGGGACGTATCGCACGGGCCGTCCGCTGCCCAAGTACGTCTATTTTCAGCGGGAGTTCCATGTCTCGACGGGAACGATCACCGATGCCCTGGAGCAGGCCCGTGATGCGGGACTGGTGCACAAGAAGGGAAAGCAGTGGCTGGCTGGCGCAGGGCCGACAGATATCCGTGTCACGGTCATGACGAAGAGCCGACGTCCTACGGTGCTCGTGTTAGTATCATCCAATCACTCGTGGATATCTCTCAACTACAGTCCATACACACAACCGTTTGTGGGCGCGGCGCTCTCCGAATTCCGCGATTTCGGCATACACGCGCAGATGTGTATTGAGCTTGCGGAAGAGCGGATTGCGGCCGTACCGACCGGTCTGGACGAGATACTCTCCTGCGCCCGCAGCCTGGGCGACGACTATGCGGGCACGCTGATCGGCAGCATGCAGTCGCCGTCGGAAACAATCAACACGTGGATCGGGCGACTGTGCCGGCTCAATAGGCCAGTTGTTCTCTTCGACAACGATGACTCGCAAGACGCCATTACCCGGCAATCGGTTGGAGCCAGGAAGCATTTCTACCGGTGCTTCCACAACGAACGACAATCCGTCGAACTGTGCCTACGCACGTTGCACGGGTTGGGCCATCGCAGGATCGGCTGTATTCATACCAGCGGCGACATCGGCTGGATGAAACGCCGTGTGGCGCTGATCGAAGAAACCGCCCGTCGCATCGATCCGGCGATCGTGGTGACCAGAGCCTGTCTTGAGGATGAATTCGGCGTGTACGACGATGTCCGCGACATGTCTCCCGCCAGGACAATGGACCACTACGATATTGACACTTTTGTCAACAGATTCCGGACATCCTCCAACGAAATCCCCGTTCAGCGGACTGCGGGACCTCCCCCAAACGCGAGCGGGAAGCTCTTGTGGCAGAGAGCCGCGTCTCTGAGAAATCTTCTCGGCACGACCACCGCCTGGATCTCGCCGAACGATTATTACCAGCAGAAAGTCTACCTGTGGACGATGTGCGTGGGCGTGCGCGTACCGGGGGACGTCTCGCTTGTCTCCTTTGACAACGCGGCAACATCGTTCGTATTTCCCCTCGCCTCCATCGATCCGGGGTTCCAGCACCTCGGCTACCTTGCCGCGCACATCTTCATTGGAGACATCGGCGTTGCAGCCGATCGGGGTGGCGGCGTTGCGGGACACTGCCGGCTTGTGGATCGCGGATCCCTGGCCCAGCCCGTGGATTTCGGGAAGATGGCTGCCCCAGCGGCGGAGGGCGATCACACCCGTGCCGCATTTCCCGTTCAATGATGAGCCCGCCGGTCTCGGGCCGCGCAAGTCCGGGCGCCCCTGCGGCAAAGGCGGGCCGCAGGCTTTCGCGCTGGATTATCGACCCCATAACGCGCAGGTTCATGCCCTCCTGACCGGGCAGGCGCTTTTTAGGGTAGAGCAGAAACGCGATGGTGGCCCGCACCGCTGCCGCGGCGTTAAAATCGTAGGCCGCGATGCGGCTATTGGTTACCTCGGGCGACCAGCCGAAGGTGATTAGCGAAAGCCCGGGGTTGTGCTCCTGGATATAATCGTTTGTAAACCATGCCGTATCAATATCCGACGCCACCCAGCAGGTGATCGATCTGTCCGCAAGGGCCGAAGCAAAGAGCGGCTGGAGCAGTTCCCGATACGAAGCGTAGTCGACGTGCTGGTTCAGCAGCACGGAGAAAATCGGGTCGAATTGTTTGGCTGATGCATCCGACAGGTCAGTCCTGTAGCGGTTGTATTGTTGGATCAAGCGATCAATGGATTTTCTGGTCTTTTCCGGCGACCGGGCTTTGGCCTCAATGTCAATAAGCGAGTACGCAAGGGTAAAAGGCGTCACGGCATATTCCGGGCCCGCCGCGGCAAAGGTTTCCATGAGTCCCTGCAGGCAAGCCTGGGACCAATGGTCCGCAAAAAAAGGCGAGAAGAATGCAACGCGCCGGTGCTTAAGTGCAATCAAAGTGCGCGCCACCTCGCCGGCGCCATAGCGGATCTGCCATGCGTCAATGAGCAGAAACCGTCCGCTATGCAGTGCGTAGCCGGGCAATTTCACGCAGCCGATCTCATCTATGATCACCACCGGCTTGCCCATGGCATGCAGAGCCAGAAACAGGGCGTTGGATAAACCATCCCTTATCGCCACCAGGAGAACAAAACCGGCCATGCCTTTGAGAGTGCGCTGATGCTTCTGTAGATGATCGGTTGTCGTGATCAGACTACCATGCAGGCGATAGCCCAATATCTCCATACGCATTGCATGGGCACTGCATTCGCGCTCCAAATCTTGTACGAAGTTCTGATCGTATTCCGCGTATATGGGCACGCCGGTATCGACTGGAACGAACTGCGATAGGAAAACGAGAACGCCGATTTTGAGTTGCGGGGTGGCCGTCGCTCCATGAGGGACAAAGTAGCGTGCACCGTCGCGGCTGAGCGCACGCTCCTGACGAAGCGCATCGAGCGCCTTGCGCAGAGAATGAAATCCTGCCCGGTACCTGTGGCATAGATCCTTGGCCGGCGGCAGCGCCGCGGTCCGGGGGAGCCGACCTTGCAGAATATCCGAGCGCCGGCACGCTTTTCGCCCCCTGCTGATTGGGCATGCGCCGCTTTCCACATGGTAACAAGCGAGACATCCGCGGCCTGCGCCAGACGCCGGAGCGGGGCGTTGCGTTGCCCGGCGTTGAGGCCGTTTAGATAGGCGAGCGCCTTGGCTATGCCCGGCGTTCGGCGTTGATTGGTCGGCGCCATTTTCCATTATCCTTTTCTGATCACACACACGCCGTTATAATTATATAACAGAACATGTAGTAATCGCAACTATAATTTGGTACGCCGGCAACGATAGACCCTTATATTGCTACCAGAATATCCTTGTGGGATGTAACCTCAAACCTTAAAGACCCAAACCGGAAAGGGGAATGCTATGAACAGGAATGGCATATCACCGAGATTAGTCGGTCGGTTATATTTGGCTGGCATCATGATCTGCGGTTTTTTCGCGACCCAGGACAACGCCGCAACTCTCCCGAAAAGGGGCGTCAGCTACCATGGCGGAGCAAGCCAAACCCCGATAAATAATTTAGGCCTGGCAACCAGATATTACAACTGGGGGCCCAATCCGGGAGTTACGCTTCCCGCGGGATCCCAATTCATTCCCGAAATCTGGGGTCTGAACCACATGAATTCGGCCGCACTGTCCGCCGCGAAGGCGGCAGGAACTGCAGTGTTGACATTTAATGAACCGAATAACGGCGGCCAGGCGAATATGAGCGTCCAGCAAGCGCTCGACGCATGGCCCCAGCTCGAAGCCCTCGGATTGCCGCTCGGCAGTCCCGCGTGCGGGTGCGACGATGCGGGGGGGTGGACCCGCAATTTTATGCAGGGCGCTGCCCAACGCAACTATAGAGTCGATTTCTTATGCACCCACTTCTACGGCGACTACTACGGACAAAATGGCAATCCGCAGAAGGCGGCCGATACCTGCATCGCGGTCATGAAGAGCTTGTACAGCCGTTATAATAAGCCGATCTGGCTTACGGAATTCTCCCTTTCGTATTCCAATGCCGCGTCGGCCCAAAATGAGCTCCAGTTCATGACATTGGTTTTGCCGCGGCTGGAAGCGCTCCCCTTTATGGAAGCGTATTTCTGGTTCATTCTCAATTACGATCCCAGCTATTCCTTCATGTGTCTGGCAAACAGCAATGGCAGCTTGAATTCCCTGGGCACTTTCTATAAAAATTTTGTTTCGACGTCGATTGTACCTCAGTCTCCGCTATCTGCCGACAATCTATGTCCGGCATACGAAAGTGTCACGGCCCCGGTGGCCGGATTATTCCGGATGGCGTGCCCCTGGCAACGGCCGGGCGCTTCCCTATGGATTGTAAATGGACAAGGAAGGACCGTTTTCTCATGCCCGGCTATCAATGCGACCTCAGCGCTCGTCGACCGGAACTCGCTGAGTTCCGGCGTTTATAGCGCAATCTGGAATGGCGACGGCAGACGCGCAATCACCCGTTTGATGGCCCCATGAGTACAGAATGCTGCGCGCTAGCTGTCGCGAGAAATTGAAATGTCCGGTACTATCATAATCGACCAACACCATTAACAGGAGGAGTTATCATGGAAAGAAAGTATTTGCCGTCCACAGCTTCGGCGATTCTGTTCTTCCTTAGTTCAGTTTTCGCCGCCGTGGACCGGTTGCCATTGGTCGATCTCAATACGCTCAATGTCGCATCGATAGCAAAGACCGATGCGACTGTTGAGCTGGTCACTAAAAGCGCCGGCGGCAAAGCGCTGAAAGTCACCTTTGGCACCCAGGCGCAGCGGCCGAACATTACCCTGCTTTCAACCGCGGGGAATTTGTCCGCCTATGTAAGTATACGAATGAACATATACAATGCGGGAACAAAGGATGCGGCCATTCTGGCCAATTTTAACGCCAACGCCAGCGATAACTGCTGGGTGAATGGTATTGCCATTGTCAAGCCTGGCGAGACGAAGACACTTTCAATCTTATTATTTCGCTCCAGCTTTCCTTCGACCATTTCGAGATATTTCACCGGCATGAACGGGGTGCCCGGAGGATTTTTGTACCATTTTGGCGGCACGGATAATTTGACCATCAACAGGGTTGTTCTTTATGATGTCATGCCCAAAGACGGCGCGATTGTAGAAATCGACAGTATACGGGCGGAACCCCTGACATCAGCCCCCGATACCACCTTGCTAAAGACGGCCTTTTTTCCTTTTGTCGACACGTTTGGACAGTATAAATATACGCAATGGCCCGGGAAAGCGAAATCCACCGCAGATTTATTGGCGCAGGCTCAAACTGAACAAGCCGACCTGACCGCGAATTCCGGTCCTTCGGATTGGGGTACCTATGGCGGTTGGAAATCCGGCCCCAAGCTTTCGGCGACAGGACATTTCAGGGTGGAAAAATACCAGAACAAATGGTGGATGGTCGATCCGGAAGGGTATTTATTCTGGTCCAATGGCATAGATTGCGTGCGTACCTCCGAAGCCACTAACACAAGCGGGCGGACAAACTACTATACCGTGATTCCTCCAAACGGAAATTTCTTGGAAGCGAACATTGCCAGAAAGTTCGGCTCAAACTGGTCGGCCTCCTATCCTAATCTGATCCACCAGAGACTGAGAAGCTGGGGCATCAACACGATCGGCAATTGGAGCAACCAGAGCATCTCCAATATGCACAAGACGCCATACACCGTGAACCTTTCTTCAAGCGGCCCTGGCGCGACAAGCGATAGTGCGGCTTTTCTATCAAATTTTGCTTCCCGCATGGCCGGGCAGGCGAACACGACTGCCAACGACCCCTGGTGTATCGGCTATTTCGTGGACAATGAAATCGGCAGTTGGGGAGACGGTTCGGTAGCGACCATCGAAAGGTATTATAGACTTGTCAAACAAGGAATAAAAAGTGTCGCTCCCAACAAGCTTTACCTGGGGAGCCGGCTTGGCTGGACCGCTTCTGTCGGAACAGGCTGGGAACAGACCATTGGTTTGGCAGCGTCAAAGTATTGCGATGCCGTGAGCATAAATCCTTATTGCTATTCTGCGCGCGATCTCGCAGTGGCAGCCAGTTTTGACAGACCGGTCATAGTCGGAGAATTCCATTATGGAGCTTTGGATCGAGGGATGTTGCATACCGGTCTGCGCGCCGTAATAGACCAGGAAATGCGCGGACGTGCATACGCGAATTTTATTAAAACCGGGCTCGATAATCCCAAACTGGTGGGCGCGCACTGGTTTCAATATGCCGACGAGTCGATCACCGGCAGAGGTGACGGTGAAAATTATCAAATCGGATTTATTAACAGTTGCGACAGACCGTATCCGGAGATAGTGAGCGCGGCCCGCGAAACGAATTACAATATGTATCAATACCGCCTCAACGGGTCCGTTGCGGTTCGACCATCTTCGGCTCCGTCTACTGCACCAATCGCCGGCCGCGCCACAACCGTCAGGCTCGGAGCATTGGTGGGAACGCCGATTGCACTGCGGGGAACAACTACCGCGGCGGCCAAAATATCAGTATACGATTTGTCAGGAAGGTATATCAAAAAGGCCTGTACGGTGCAATCAATCAAGAAGGAGAATCTTCAGGGCGTGTATGTCCTGAAAATTGAAAACCTTTCTCGATAAAAAGGTGGTTTTTATTTCTAGCTTTATTGGGATAAATCCAGCCCGACGGATGGTTGCAGCGGGAAATCAGGCGGTAGCGCGCGTTCGCTGAATCTTTCTGCGTTCATTGCGATTTAGCGGAGGAAAACCATTATGAAATGCCTTATCGGAATGATGATCCTCGGGTTCGCGGCGTCGATCGGCGCCGCATCCACCCGGCTGGACATCCGCTTATTTGACAACTGGAAATTCTACCGGGGAAACGTCAGCAACGCGCAGCAGCCGTCCTTCGGCGACAATGCCTGGCAAACCGTATCGTTGCCCCATTCGGTAAATATCGAATCGGTCAACGGCGGCAGCTATTATCTGGGCTATTGCTGGTATCGCAAACATTTTGCGCCCGATGAGTCTTTTCGCGGCAAAAAGATCTTTCTGGAGTTCGAGGGCGCCATGCAGGTGGCCGTCGTTTATTTGAATGGCACTGCGGTTATTTCCCATAATGGCGGATATTCACCCTTTATAATGGACATCACCGGCAGCATACAATTCGGACAGGACAACGTGATCGCGGTGCAGCTCAATAACAGCCCCAACGGGGATATTCCGCCGGGCAACTCCAGCCCCGATTTCCGCTATTACGGCGGGCTGTATCGCAATGTCCATCTTCTTGTCACGGATAATCTGCATATCACCGATCCGCTGTATGCAAACGCCGTTGCGGGCGGCGGCGTTTTTGTGACCTACCCTTCGGTAAGCGCCTCGTCCGCTGCCGTGCAGGTGAAAACAAATGTAAAGAACGAATACGGCGATACGCGTTCAAGTTCGCTCCAGACCACGATTCTGACTCCCGACGGTCAGCAAGTCCAGACGTCAACCGCGGCGCAGAGCATTGCGGCGGGCGCCGATTACACATTCGTGCAATCCTTGACCGTGCCCAATCCCCGGCTGTGGAGCCCCAACGCGCCAAATCTCTATCTGGTGGTCTCAAAGGTCTTTGACGGCGCACGGGCGGCGGACAGTCTGACAACAACGATCGGCATCAGGACGATCCAGTTTACCAAAGCGAACGGTTTGCAGATAAACGGCGTTCGCTGCAAACTCCACGGCGCCAATCGCCATCAGGAATATCCGTATGTGGGCAATGCCGTTCCCTTGTCGGGCCAGTACCGCGACGCCAGACTTCTCAAGGAAGGCGGATTCTCGTTCGTGCGCATGTGCCACTATATCCAGCCGGAATCATTCATTGACGCATGCGATAGGACCGGCATTGCCGCCATGGCCTGCATTCCCGGATGGCAGTACTCAAGTTCCAGCACAACCTTTCTCAACAACACTCTTGCCGACGTGAAAACCATGGTGCGCTGGTACCGCAACCATCCGTCGGTGGTCTTGTGGGAGATCGTGCATAACGAGAGCGGCGACGCCCAGAGCATGGTCACGGCAGCGCAGGCCGCCGCGCACGCGGAATATCCCGGCGATCAGATGTACACCTGCGGCGAGGAAGGGAACAACATTGTCGACGTGTACATGTCATCGACCCAGCATGGAGTGCGCAATTATGCGGGAGCTAAATCGTGCGTGATCTCCGAATGCGGAGACTGGGAATACGGCGGCGGCGGCAGTTCAAGCCGTCAGGGACGCGGCAATGGCGAATCCGGTATGCTCACGCAGGCCGCCAACCATATAGAAACCCTCAATCTCAATATGGCATGTTCATGGTTCACCGCCGATGCGCTCTGGTCGATGTTCGACTATTGCGGCTTCCAGGTGCCCCTGCGCAGCGGCACCGCGGACATATACCGTTTGCCGAAGTTCTCATACTACTTTCATCAGAGCCAGCGCGATCCGGCGGTCGTAATACCGGGCGTCAACTCGGGACCCATGGTGTTCATTGCCGGCTACTGGACGCCGCAATCATCTCTTTCCGTCAAGGTTTTCAGCAACTGCGAGCAGGTTTCGCTGTATCTCAATGGGAACCTTGTCGCCACCCGAAGCCCGGACAACGGGAGCGCCGTGGCCAATCTTACCCATCCGCCGTTTACCTTTGCCATTCCGGCTTTCCAGTCCGGGACATTGCGGGCAGAGGGAAAAATCGGCGGAACCGTCAAGGCAACGCACCAGGTGCAGACCCCCGGCGCTGCCGCCAGAATTTCGGTTGCTATCGATACCGCCGGTTTCAAACTCGGCGCCGACGGATCGGATTTCGCCATTGCCTATGCATCGGTCCTTGACGCCAATGGAACGCTTGTTCCAAACGCCACGAACTCAATCCGGTTCAGCGTGAACGGATCGGGCGCCATTATCGGCACGAATCCACAGGCCGCGGAAGGCGGCATTGCGACCGTCTTGATTCAGTCTGCCGCAACGCCGGGCGCGATAACCGTGACCGCGGCTGCTTCCCCATTGACCTCCGGGACCGCCGCGATAGCGAGCATTGCCGTTCCGGTATATCAGCCGGGCACGGCAATACGCCGTCAGCCGGCGGTTTTGCCGCAAAAGCAAATCCTTTCATACGCCATCAGCAATGGCGCCATCCGCCTTTACCCGATGGCGCTGAAGAACGCCGCGCCCATCAGTTATGCGATCTATACTACGCAAGGACGGCAGGTATATGCGCGGCATATCGATACACACGATGGATCGGCAATTGCCGTTTCAGGATTCGCCCCGGACCTGTATTGGGGACAACTGCGGGTCAATGGACGGATACTTGACACGCGCGCTATTGACATAGCCATACAGCATTAATCAACCGAAAGGATTCCCGGCATGTATTCGATACAATCCCATTTGATTGCAGTGGCTGCGCTTCTCGCAACGGTTGCCGTCACCGCCCAGCCGGCCGATACCGCCGGCAAAACAATCGGGTTTTCGGCCATTGGCGCCATCGAAAGCGGTCAGATTGTCCAGGGAAAATATCGCAACGACCCTCTGATGCATCGCATCTGGCAAGGCCGGTCGGTCGTCAATCTTACCATGTCTAAAACCCTTGCCAACCATTTTAAAGGGTCCGTCGCGCTGGAAGGCGAGTTGTGGTACGATACCTATGCCAGGGAAAACAACAAAGACCCCATAACGCAGCTCCGGCCTAATACGAAGATTAACATACGGGAAGCGCAGGGGAGCTATGGCTTTTTCGGCCTTGACAAGCCGTACCTTGAGCTTTCCGCCGGCATGTTTCCCTATAAATACGACCCTGATGCGCGCAATCTGGGGGAATATCTTTTCAGGACCGGCACCTATCCCGGATATATCATTACCAATTTTGACGATCCGAAGGCCATTGTTACCGGTTTTCGCCTGGGAAGCACGCTCGCTGGATCTCTGAGACAGGACCTGATTTTCTCCACCGAACGGCAGATACAGCCCTACCACGACTTCAGCCTTTCGTACATTCTGGGGTACTCCCCTCTGTCCGCGTTGGGGCTTGGCGCCGGAGTATCGTTTAACCGCCTGGTTTCGGTAAATGCGGCATATACGGATCCTAAAAAGCCGGGAAACCAATACGTCAACAGCGCCGGGGATACGATGTATTACACCTTTCGCGGGACCAAACTGATGGCGCGCTTGACATTTGATCCCAAATCTTTCTTCGGCTCTTCAAAACGGATTTTTGGCCCGGAAGACCTTCATGTATACGGCGAAGCCGCGGTTTTGGGTGTAAAGGATTATCCCAATTCCGACCCGCTGATACATCCGGACTATTACGGCGACCTGTCAAAGCGCATTCCCGTAATGGTTGGCTTTAACATTCCGGCATTCAGAATCCTCGACGTGCTTTCGCTTGAAGCCGAATGGTACGGCTGGGAATATCCCGATATCTATTACCGGCTTAATCAGCAGGACGGGTCGATCATGCCGGTGCCCTCCACCTTTCCCGCATTGCAGCAGCACGATTATGTTCTTGATAATTGGAAATGGTCGGTGTATGCGCGCAAGACATTCATGAATTCATTCTGCATCACGGCCCAGGCCGCCCGCGACCACCTTCGACATCGGATCGTGAGCGAGCTGTATAATGACGAAGAGGGGCTGCTGCGAACTCCTGGAGACTGGTACTGGATGCTCAAATTGTCAATGAGGATATAGCCTCGCAATGTGCGCGCGTATGAAAAGGGCGTTGCGGAGTATCGCAGGAGCACGCGGAGCGTTCGTGACCGTCTCCCCAAACAAGCGCGGGGAGAAGGCACGGGTTGTGGCACCGTAATGGGGCCACAACCATGGGTTCCCTGTTATCAGTAATAAGGGACGGTGCTGATTTAGTGACTTAGGCTAAGTCACTAAATCAGCACCGTCCCTTATTTACGACAACGATAACAGAGAACAATTGCCTACGGCCGGGATCGCGGCCCGCCGATTGAGCCCCGATCAAGGATGAATCCGTCGATTCCCCTCGGGGCTGTTTCGACATTCCCCGGCCTGAACCGCCGGTCCAGGCTTGGGTAGAGCATCCAGGTCAGTGTGCGCATGGCCGCGCCGTTCATATCGAAATGATAGCTTGACAAACCGGTATAGGCCGACTCGTACTGGTCGCTTAGCCCAACGACCGACAGTCTCCCCGGCACATCGACATGTTGCGAACGCAGAAACGGAAGTATGGCGTAGACGCCGACAAAGCCATCGGCCGCGATCCAGGCCGTTGCCGAGCCGTCGTCCAGAGCAGAACGCATCGGCCCATCGAGCACGCAATAGACGGATTGGCCATAGGCGTTCTCTTCCAGACTTCTCTGCAGACGTCCGGTGAATCCGCTGTCGATGCCCGAATTGCCTACCAGTTCGATCAGGTTCTGGACGAACCAGAAATTCCGGTTCGCGGAACTCCAGTCCTGCGACGAAGTGGGCGGTGGCGGGGCATTCGGATCGCCAAGCACAAGGTTGACGGCATTGGGGTAGCCGGCACCGGCAAATGCCGAAACAAGGCCCTTGTACCGTTGACTGGTCTGATACCAGAGCTTTTCCGCAACGAAGCATATCCGCCGGTGTCCCAGACGCAACAGAGCGTTGCCTACCGTGCGACCGGCTCCGAGTTCATCTTTCTGGAGAATGCAAATCCCTTTGCTCTTGGGGGTAGAGAATCCCTCGAGATTCTCGGAAGTTCGGTCGTACACCGCGGTTGGCTTGCCCAAACGTGCCGCGTTCGCGAGGATTGGCTCCATGAACGACTCAATCGAGCGTGTTCTCCAGACAATATGGCCGACAGTTTCGGGCGATGACTTGAACGCTGCGCTGGACGCGCTGTCCACAACCGCGCGCTCGACCCGGACGTTGCGGTAGGCGCACTGCTGCTCGAGATAGTTGAGAAACTGCTCCGCCTCAGCAAGGTTGGGACCTGTCTCGCTGAACTCAGCCATTTCGGCGCCATACACGTACAGCAGCGACAGACTGGATTTGGCCGAGAATCTCGCCCGACGAATTCGGAACACTCGACCGCGCTTGACTATGTGGTTCTGCTTGACCAGCTCCTCGATTGCACAGCGAAGCGTGTCTCTTCCGGTATCGTAGATCTCGCACAGCTCCTTGATTGCCGGCAGTTCTTCGTGGGCGTGGAACCTGCCTTCGACAATGTCCTGAAGAACCTGTCGGGAGAACTTCGCGACGGTAGCACCTGGTCCGGCTGCTTCGCGTGCGGACGCAATCCGTATCCCTGCCCCGGGCCTTGCTTCGAGCACACCCGCCGCGGCCAACTTCCGGACCGCCTGCCACATGGTGACCATCGAAACCCCCGCGTCGCAAGCGAGCCGGTTGATGGGCGGCAGGCGTGCCTCCTTGCCGGCCTTTTCTACTGCATCTGTCACGTACTTCATCGCTCGATCCGACGCGGGAGTTGACGTCATAGGAAAATCCTCAGAAGTGCTTCACTGACGGTACCATAATATTATAAGATCTGGCACAAAACAATTCAACACCACTGCACCGGATCGTGGGTATATTGCGGGAAGTCGCAGGTCGAGGAGTTGACCGGAATCATTGTCAAACTGAGCCAAGGTCATGGTATATACACAGCAAGGGGCTTGGCGCGGGGCCAAGCCACGCAACCCATGGGAGGAACGTATGAAAGCTCGTGCTATCGTCGCTTCACTGTCGGAGGATGTAACGAGGATGAAGACGCACATCGCACTTGGATTCGGCATCGCGGCAATGGTCTTGCTGGCCCCGCAATCGACCGAAGCGATCACCCTGCCTACGACCGGGTATATGGTCTACAACCTGCAATCCGACGGAGGCATCTATCGGCGGATGCTCAACGAAGACCATCCCGTCAAGATCGTCAACAAAGGCCGCAGCCCCAACATCAACCCCCGGAACGGCGGCATTATTGTTTACATTGAAGACATCAACAAATCAATGCCATGCGGTGCTGACCGATCCGGATGGTCTGTCGCACCGTGTAATCGGCGGCCCGGCGAGTGTGCTTGGAGGAATGAATGATGTTTACTGGACCGACCGGGGAGATCGCTTTACATTCTCCTATAGGACCACGCAAATTCAGTGGGGCATCATGGATACGCTGGGCAATTTTACCCGGATCCCTCTTCCGAGCAGGCTTTGGTGCCATGGCGATTCCGTTCCATGGCTTTCGGAGCTTGGGTCCCCAGTCGTTCGCGGCACTCTTCTCCAGTTCAACCACAGGGCCAAGGTCTGTTTTGGCACCTTTGATCAGGACCATCCTGAAAAAGGGGTCCAGAAACCCGCGGAAGCGGGCTGCCAGTATGGTCGGGCATGGTTGCCCTGCGGAGATGACAACGTGAATGGATGCTATGGTACTCTTTCGCCAAACGGGGAAGCTTATGCGCATCATGAGCACACCTGCATGTGGGTGCACAATGTCATCATGAACCCCGATAGTTCCCTCACTGTCGCCAACTTGATTTCCTACAAAATTGACATATGCACCGGCGTCGACAACGCCTGGGGACTGAAATGGTCCAACAACTTCGAGTGGGCAATTGCGCGCAGAACAGATGACCAGACCTTTTATATCCTGCAACTTCCTCAGTACCCTACAGGCGGTACCTCGAACCAAAGGTACTACAACCAGACCGTGGCCTTCCAGCCCTACAACCCGGGCGGAACCACGGTCCGCAATGGCGGCGTCATGCCGGACATGTGGGTCGGGCCTTTCGGACGCGCCAACATGGCAGGTCCGCCCTTTATCTCCTCTCAGGGCACAATCGTCACCGATTCGGTGGTGATAACCATTACTCCCCCCGATGCTCAATCCGTGGTCTACTACACAACCGATGGTTCGCAGCCAGGCGACCAATCGACGCGCTATTCGCAGCCGTTCGGCACCAGATTGACATCCGACTCGCTGGTGGTCAGGGCACGGGCATACAGGACAGGGGTCGATCCGAGCTCAGTGGTTACCTGCGTCGTATCACGAACGAAACTTCGTGATGCCGACGGGGTACCGGTCTCTCCAGGTTTGACCTACAAGTACTACACCAACAGCGGTTTGTCTTTCCTGCCGGACTTCACGGGGCTCACACCCGCCACTACGGGAATCGTGGACAGCTTCACCTTGTCGCCCGCGACTCAGACAACGAACTACGCAATGCTGTTTGAGGGATACCTCTCGGTCCCGTCCAGCGGCATCTATCGGTTCGCGACCGCGTCAGACGACGGCAGCAAGTTGTGGATCGGCGACTCGCTCATCGTCAGCAACGACGGCACACACGGCGTCCAGCAGTCATCGGGGACTATCGGCCTGAAAGCAGGGCTGCAATCCATCAAGGTCGGCTATTTTCAGGGAGGCGGCGGATACGGATTGACGGTTTTGTATGCCTGCACCACGCTTGCCGAACAACTCAGGCCTATCGGCAAATCAGTGTGTTTCCACTACGACAGTCTGGCAGGCCCGCCAACGGTCAGGATTGTTGCCCCGATTGCCGGGAATGTGTTTCATCTTGGCAATACCGTGCGTATCCGTTGGACGTATGGTCCAAGCGCTGCCGTAAGGATAGCCTACTCAAGGAATGCGGGAAGAAATTTCGATGTCAGCATTGACAGGGCGACCTGCGACTCCGACGGCAGTGGCGTCTACGATTGGGTGCCTGTGGACACGGGAATGGTGAGCACGCAGGCACGGATCCTGATCGCAGACTATAGTGACGGCAATATCGAGGCACGGTCGGAGATATTCGAGATCAGAAAGCAAGATTCAGCCGCGTTGAGACACGGGCAGGACCGCGGTTTTCCCGGAAGCGGTGTCCGGATCAGGGGGCCATCGATCATCTGTGCGGTTGGCGAGGCCAACGGGCTTGCCTATCTTACCTTGGTCTCCATGGACGGACGAACATTCGAGCCGCGCGCGCTGCCCGAAGGCGGGCTGGTCCGCTGGAACATCGGAAACATGACGCCCGGTCTATACATTGCGAGAATAAACGCGGGTAAATGGTCGTTGTCGCGGCGAGTACTGCTCCAGTAGTTTTCGTGATTGCCGGCCTGGCTGAAAGCCCGGCCCCGAACATTGCTGTGCTCAGCGCGCCCGTGCGACAAGTGTTCTTCTGTCAGCTCCCCCCTTGCAGAAGGACGGGTGCGCGGGCGCGTCTTCTATCGTTTGAAACCCGTGAGGTGGGGCTTATGAACATTGGATTGTGGAGGACCGCGGGAATAGCGGCGGCGGCGTTATGCATCGCCCAGTGCTGGGCGGTTGATGGAACCAGAATCAACGGGCGCGCGGTGTCGGCGCATTGGCGATACTCCCTCAAGAATTGGGCATCTACGTACAATGATGCGGAAGGATATTGGGACGGCGCCCTGGATCTCTTTACTATTAATAGCGGACGCGTCGCCAGAGTCGACACCATTTTCAAAGCGACGCAGGGATTATGCTATAGCCCGGCATTCGATATTAAGGGTGTATAGCGCTTTCACGGCAGGTAACCGGGGACCGCTGTTTCGTTCAACGAACCCATCTGCCGCAAGGGGCCTGGATCGCGCGTGCCCGTTCGCAGCACGAGCAAACGCAATGCCGGTTCATGGTTGACAGATAAAAACAACTCCGCCTTCGCGCGGAGAGGGAAACCATGCGGTTTTTTCCGGCTGTTCCCGGGCGGTAGCGAAGGTTGGGAATCAACCTTATCACAGAGGTCAGCCCGGAAGCGCCGGCGGCAACTGCACTATCTCCATGTCCTCCAGTGGCGCGTACTATGCCTATTACTTCGGGACGGGTCACGGCTGTATCGAATTCGGCGCCCGTGCCGCAGGCCCTCTACCGCTGTACGCAGATCCAGCAGCCATAGACGGCTGCGATATGCGCCCGCAGGCTTTCGCGCTGGATTATCGTGCCTATGACACGCAAGTTCATGCCCACCTGACCGGGAAGGCGCTTTTGGGGCCAGAGCAAAAACGCGATGATGGCCCGCGCCGCGGCCGGGGAATTGAAATCGTACGCGGCAATCCGGCTTCTGGTCGTTTCGGGCGACCATCCGAAGGTGATCAGGGACAGACGCGCGTTGCGATCGCGGATATAGTCATTGGTAAACCATGCGGTGTCGATGCCGGCGGCGATCCAGCAGGTGATCGACGTGTCGCCATACGCGCGTTCGAACGACGGCTGCAACTGTTCGCGTTGAGTACTTTCAGGGAGGAGGAGGCAGCGAGTTTCAATGATCTGTTCCATGGCTGAACGGCATCTGCGCGGACGCCGACCTCACCATCCTGAACGGGAATTCCCACCCGATTTCCGGGGCAGCATTATCGTTCAAGGCTATCCGGGACAGCCCTGGTCCTTTGCAGCAATCCAGTCCCATATTCCGGCAGCGCAGTGCAGGAAATCCCCGGCATTTCCGACTATATTGCGCAATAGACATCGACACAAGGCTATGCCAATCCTCAAGGGGGAGCCATGAGTACCATCGTTCGAGCAGTCGTTTTCGCCCTGGCAGTCGTCCTGCCGATCTACGCGGTCACGCTCCCTTCGCAGGGATACATCGTGTACACACTCTCCGACGGCGCCATTTACCGGCGAATGCTCAACGAGTCGCAGGGCGTAAAGATTGTCAATCAGGGCAGAGATCCCAATATCAACCCGAAAAACGGCGGGATTATCGTATACATCGAGAATGCCGGCGCATCGCGCCAGGCCGTGCTCACCGACCCCGACGGCCTCACGCATCGCGTGGTCGGCGGGACCTACAGCGGAATGAATGGGGTCTACTGGACCGATCGCGGAGACCGTTTCTCGTTTGCATACGGTAATCGTCAGTGGGGCCTGATGGACACGCTGGGCAATTTCAAAGAGATCCCCGTGCCCGTTCAAGGTGCGGACCCCTACCACTCCCCCGGCGTCTCCAAATGCTCGCCTGATTCCAAATGGAACTATTACACAATGGGCTCAAATGATGGAGGGGTGAACAGGCCCATTATCCGCGGCAATCTCATTTTCTACGACGCAAACGCCCATCAGCAATATGGGCACATCGACCAGGACCACCCCGAAAACGGCATTCCCAGAAGCTCTCAACTCGGGGCTGATGGGTGCTACGGCACTCTGGCGCCGGGGGGAGATGCAGTCGCGAACCACGAGGGGGGCCACGGTTCTGTAATTGTGAATAACATTTCCAACAATCCGGACGGTTCCATCTGCCGCGGCGATAAATGGAGTTTTAACGTGATGACTTCCAGTGAAGGCGGGTCGTATGGCATCAAGTGGTCGAATGACTTCCAGTGGTTGATCGTACGGACGACCGGTGGATGGAGCGCTGGTGGCGCAGGCTCGTATAAGATCGTTCATCTGCCGCCGTACGGGTCGACAACTTTGCCCGACAATCCTGCCTATATGAGTTTCCAATCATTTCCGGAAGGGTTCTATGCGCTTCCCGACATGTGGGTGGGAAGTTTTTCGCGGGTAAATATGGCCGCCGCGCCCGTCATTTCCTCCACAGCAACCAGCGTGCAGGATTCATTTGCCGTGACAATGACTTCGGCCGATGCTCAAGCGGCGGTGCGCTATACGCTTGACGGCAGCGATCCAACCAACCAATCGACCCTCTATGCGCAACCCTTCGGCATTCGCCTCACGGCCGACTCCCTTGTTATCAAGGCTCGCGCGTACAAGACCGGGGTCGACCCGAGTTCGATCTCGCGGTACGTTGTGCGCCGTTTCAAGTTGCGCGATCCGGACAATGTGGATGCGGTTTTCGGGCTTTCGTATAGCTATTACACGACAACCGGCGCGCTTTCCGAGCTGCCTGATTTCTCCACGCTTACACCCGCGGCAACCGGCATTGTCGACAGTTTCTCGCTTTCACCAGCCACGGCAGCCACAAATTTCGCGATACTCTACGAGGGATATGTCTCAGTCCCGGCCGACGGCGTGTACCGTTTCGCAACCTCGTCCGACGACGGCAGCAAACTGTGGATCGGCGACTCGCTTGTCGTAAACAACGACAACCCGCACGCCATACAGGAACGCACCGGCACGATCGGCCTGAAGGCGGGACTGCATAAAATCGCAGTCGGCTATTTTCAGGGTGGCGGCGGATTGGGCCTGACCGTTTCGTACGCCTGCACGACCCTTGCCCAGACCCTCAAGCCGATCGGCAAATCCAATTGCTTTCATGTGGATCGCATCAGGATATCGTCGCCTGCCGCGGGCAGCGTGTTTCATCTGGGCGACACCATTCATCTGCGGTGGTCGTACATAGCCGGTTCGCACGTGAGAATCCAGTACTCAGCTAACAACGGAAAGTCATATCCGTTCGAGTGGGAACCCGTGGCAGGTGACGCGCAGGGCGCCGGGAGTTTCGACGCTGTGCTAGCGATTACCGACACAGCCATGGTGAGCACGCAGGCGAAATTCCAGCTTGTAGCTTACAGTGATCCCTCCGTTAGCGCGACGTCGGGGATATTTTCGGTTCTGCGGCCGGGCGCGACCTCACGGCAACCGACTTCTCACCGATTCCACGCGAACGCGGCTTTTATTGGAAACAGGAGTGTCGTATGGCGCGGCGTTGCGGGCGAGGCGCTCCCGCGGGTGAGCATTGTAGCCCTGGACGGCCGGTCGCATGAACTGCGGCCGGTCCGTACCGCCTCACTGGCGCGCTGGGACGCCGGGTCACTGCCCGCGGGCGTTTACGTGATAAAAATCCGCACGCCAAAGACCGAAATCACGCGCCGGATCGCCATCGAGCGATGATCGGACCCGCAATCATCCCGATTCGCGCCGGACCATAGAGCCGGGAATTTCCACACTACGACGACGGTGCATTGCGGAATCGGGACGCATGATGAATTGCACTGCCGCGGAAGCAATTGCGGAATTGTTGAAGTTGTAACTGGTAAGCCCCGCCTCGCTGCTTTCGATATCATCGTCAAAGCCGATGATCGCAACGCGGCCCGGAACGGCGATCCCCTTCCGCGCGCAGTAGCGCAACGCCATGCGTCCCACCATATCATTCGCCAATATCCACGCGGTCACATGTTGGTCCGATGCTGCTTTGTCAAGGAGCGGCTCGATGTCCGTGGCAATCGCGCCGTGCATGAAGACCGTGAGAGGCATGTCCGCCCCAACCGCGTCTGCATACGGCCGGTAGAGCGCCGGCGCCCGTCTGGCCCACTCGCGGACGCGTTGGAGCAGTTCATCGCCCCGGCTGTCGCGGGAGCCCTGCGTTGCGTAGGCGTGGCTTGCTATTGATTTGTCAATTGCATGGAGTGACAGCGAATACCCATCGCCCGCCCGGGCGAAGTATCGCTGAATGCCCCGGCACCGCGTCTGCGACCAGTCGTCACCGTGGAAGGGAGAGATGTAGGCGCAATGATGGTGTCCACGCGCGACCAGGTAGGCGGCAGCATCGCGTCCGAATCGCTCGGGACCTGCCGCGTGGAGGACGCGGACTCTCGCCGGCAACTGCGCGTTCTTCATGCTGCTGATGGACTCATAGTTCGCCGGCAGCGCCACGGGTTTACGGGTCGAGAGAAGATGCCGGTACAACTCGCTCTGCAGGACATTGCCGGGGTGAATGTGGATGTAGCCGATGGTTTCCGGACCTTGAGGAATCATCTCCCGATATGCGTCGCCGTTCCCGGGACGAGAGGAATCGTCACGTGGGACTTTCACCAGCATCAGTCGTATCCGGGCGTTGACGCATGCCTGTTCGCATCCGCGCAGGAAGTCGCGCTCCAGCGCGAACAAGGCGTCGCCGGCGCTGAGAAGGGTGTGGACGATGAGCACGATCTGCGCATCGCGCCGTACGGACGGATTCGTCACGGAGTAGTGACGACCGTGAGCAATCAGGTCCCCCCGCTCCAGGATCCGCGCAAGAGCCCTGCGCACGGTGAGCGTCGACGTGGCGTAGCGGGCAACCAGTTCCTTGATTGAGATGAGCCGCCCGTTTCGGGTGATCCGGCCGGCCAGCAGGTCCTGGGAGATCCTCTGCTCCAGCCGTTGACGCGGCGATTGACTCGGAGGAAAAGTCGCCGGACGCTCCGGGGACGCCGGCAGGACGCGGTATTTGCCGTGCAGCGTGCCGCGCGCCTTCAGTTCACGGACCGCTTTCCACATGGTGACATATGAGACTCCCGCATGTTGCGCGCATGCGGCGATGCTCAGGCTCGGCGCGTCGCTGTGGGCAAAGTGGCGATTGAGGAAATCGTGGGCGCGCGTCCAGGCGGGTGTGCGATCGCTCTTCATAATCGGCCTCGCTTATATACGATTATATCGTTCTGAACACAAAATATACACTATTTATCTGGCGTGGTGAAAGATTCCCTCTATATTTCAGCACAAGTAGTGTGAACGCCATACTCAACGGAAGGGGCGAGTCTTGTGTCTTTTGCCTTGATTTTGCCCTTTTCAAAAGCGATTTCAGTCAATGGGAGGTGCTCATGGATTCACTTGCAAGGTTGGTCATCGCAACAGTGGCGGCAATTGTTCCGCTTGAAGCCCTGACCCTTCCCTCGCAGGGCTATATGATTATTCCCCGGGCCGATGGCGGCCTGTACAGGCGGATGCTGAACGAAACGCAAAAAGTCAAGATTATCAATGCAGGCAAATCACCCTCCATCAACCCAAAAGACGGCGGTATTATCGCCTATGTCGAATCGGGGAATAAAGTCATACTGACCGATCCTGACGGACTATCCCGGCGTGTTGTGCCGGGAACCTATGGCGGAATGGGATATCTTAACTGGACTGACCAGGGCGATCGCTTTACCTTCACCTACAGCGGAGGCTGGGGTATCATGGATACCCTGGGCAATTTCAAGAATATTCCGAAACCATATTCCGCCGCAATCGAACCAATGATGAGCGGGAACACTTTCTTTTTCAATGAAGACAAGATTTGGGATTGCCGGGTTGCGACTATCGACCCGAGCCATCCCGAAAATGGCGTTGTGAGCGGTTCAATAATTAACGTGGACGGATGTTATGGAACGCTGGCGCCCGGTGGTGTTGCGCTTGCGCATCATGATGGAGGCCATACAGGCGTGGATATTCAAAGCATAACTCGCAATGCGAATGGTTCCATTAGCGTCGGCAGTGTGTTTTCGGTTTTTATTCACTGCTGCGCCATGCGAGGCATCAAGTGGTCGAACGACTATCGGTGGCTGGTTTTGAGAGATGAAGATGATGGTCATTGGTACATCGTGCATCTGCCGGCCTATGGGTCAACGGTATTGGAAAATTCATATTATATGGATTTTGAATCATCTGATTTTAGTGGTCCGAATGGCTATGTGCTGCCCGTTTTTTGGGTGGGGCCATTCGGCCGCGCGAACATGGTTGGCGCTCCGGGCATTTCTTCGGCGACAACGAGCGTCACCGATTCGATGGTGATCACCATTACGCCGGCCGACGCACAATCGTCGGTCTACTACACGCTCAACAACACGGATCCCACCAATTTATCGACCCCCTATACTAAGCCCTTCGGAATCCGCATGACGACCGATTCCCTTGTTGTCAAAGCTCGCGCCTACAAGACCGGCGTTGACGCAAGCTCCGTCACCCGATATGTGGTGTATCGTCTGAAACTGCGTGATCCGGATACCGCATCTGTTTCTCCCGGCCTGTCATACAAGTACTATACGACTGGCAGCTTGTCAAGTCTGCCCGATTTTGCTTCACTTGCGCCGGCCAAAACCGGTATCGTCGACAGCTTTACTCTGTCGGTTGCGGCTCAGGCCACCAATTTCGCGATCCTTTATGAAGGATATATTTCGGCACCGGCGGATGGGCTGTACGCCTTTTCTCTCACTTCCGACGACGGCAGCAGGCTCTGGATCGGCAATACCCTGATTGTCGACAACGACGGCGGTCACGGTGCGCAGGAACGAGGGGGTACAATCGGCCTGAAAGCCGGGCTGCATGCGATCCGCGTGGGCTTCTTTCAGGGAACCGGCGGCGACAGCTTGAGAGTGGCATGGGCGCCGGTTTCGGCAACACTCAAGGCGATCGGAAAGTCCGAATGCTTTCATTACGACAGTCTGGCGACTCCTCATATTACGGTAACCTCGCCTGCGGCGGGGGCCATCTTCCATCTGGGCGACACAATGCTCATCCGCTGGACATACAGCCCCGGCTATTCGGTCAGGATTATGTGTTCGAACAACAACGGTCGATCATTTCCATTTGATGTCCCGCCCGTGCTCTGCGGTGCCGATGGATCGGGCAGCTACGCATGGCCTCTTGCTAAAACGGATACGGCAATGGTGGGGACCCAGTGCAAAGTCGCCGTAGTCGACTATATGTATTCGAACATCCGCGGGCAATCGGATGTGTTCACCATCAGCAGGCCGGGAGCGACCGCAGGCAATCGAGCATCGCTTCCGATTGCGGGCGGGGATTTTATCATCCGTGGCAATTCCATCACATTCGGCAAGGCGCCCTGCGGGCCGTATCCCCTTGTGACAATTACCAGCATGAACGGCCGGTCGTATTTCCAGCATGCGACCAGCGGCGAATCGTTCGCGCGCTGGGACCTGGGCTCCCTGGCCCCGGGCATTTACATGATAGAAATTCGATCGCAGGAGAGGACAATTACGCGCCGCATTGCTGTCGACAGGTAGAGTGAAGTACTATGGTTCTTGACACCGTCACTTGATCCAGAAAGTGGCGATTGAGGAAATCGTGGGCGCGCGTCCAGGCGGGAGTGCGATCGCTCTTCATCCTCAACCTCGTCTATACGATTATATCGTTCTGAACACGAAATATGCATCATTTGCCAGGCGCGGCGGAGGATTCCCGCTATGTTTCAGCACAAGTAGCGCCAACGCCATACTCAACGGAAGGAGTGAGTCATGTGTCTCCGGGATGTTTGGACCGCGGGATGTGTCGTTGCCATCACCTGTGGTGTCGCTGTCAACACTGCCTTTGCGGCAGCGCCGGCGCTGCGCGACGAGGTGAATCTGGCGGGATCATGGACCGGGGGAACTGTTCCTCGCTATACCAGCGGGAATGGGTTCACCGGCACGAGAACGTACGAGCGGACTGTCACGGTTCCATCCAACTGGACGGGAAAGAGGGTCTTCCTTGAACTGGAAGCTGTTGCGTGGGGCGATGTTACCAGCGTCAATGGCACGCAAGTCGGCAGCAGTACAGGCGGCTGGTTGCCACATTCGTACGACATAACTACGCGGGTGACCCCAGGACAAAACGCAACCATCACGGTTGTGGCAAATGGAAGCAAGCCTTCGGGCTCCTGGCCCACAGGGTTTCCAAACTACGACTTTTCAGGCCAGTTCTACGATGCATACCTGCGGGCCTATGGTACAGTTGCCATTCGCGATGTGGAGATTGTTACCTCGGTAGCCAATGGAACCATTACTGCCAGGTACTCTGTGCAGAATTTCGGCACAACAAGCAAGACGATCACCGTCAACGCGAACGCCATTCCGTCAACCGGCGGCGCATCAGCGGTCTCATGTGCGTCAACAAGCGCGACCATTGCCGCGGGGGCGACAAGCACCATCCAGGCGACAACGTCGTGGACCAATCCGAGTCTGTGGTGGCCCACCGATCCGAAGCTCTACCTGCTCTGCTCTGCTGTCAAGGAGTCGGGCGCAACGCTTGACTCGCAAACCGTGCGCTTCGGGTTCCGCGAGGTCACTGTTGCGGGGCGATATGTGAAGCTCAATGGCGTGCGGATCAATTTGCGGGGTACCAGCTATGAAATGGGGCGAAGCACCCTGAGCAGCGCATCTGCGATGTCAGACTACATTACCTTGGCGAAGGCCACAAATAGTAATTCCATCAGATTTCATGTAAAACCTCAGGCCAACGCTCTGCTCGATGTTTGCGACGAAATGGGTATGTGCATTGAGTCCGAGGCCGCGCTCTGGCAAGCGCCAGGTGAATGTACCGCGCCAAACACAAAAAACGTCTGGTTCCCTGCATTTATCAAGAATCAGCGCAACCATGCATCGGTCATTGCCTGGAGCGGGGCAAATGAGTGCGATGGC
>Ga0315289_10002378_pt1 | contig 28864 bp, 32 predicted proteins | sample YL17G11_40_MG_FD_203452 | JGI IMG/M metagenome (GOLD analysis project Ga0315289, IMG submission 203452) | Sediment microbial communities from Yellowstone Lake, YNP, Wyoming, USA - YL17G11_40 | ecosystem: Environmental > Aquatic > Freshwater > Lake > Sediment | place: USA: Wyoming | collected... | reverse complement strand
TGCTGCTCCTGCCTTCGATATTGAGAACTGTGATGTAAATGGCGAGAAAATACATTCTGTTTGCAATCGGCTCTGTTGCGTTTGCCGGGATTATGCTAATGCTATATGCGTCGCGCGCGGGAATCTTCTACGCCGAAACGTGCAAGGAGGGCGACGTGCTTGCGATATTCTCTCCGGAAAACTCGGATGAGATACTCGCACTCCTGGACGGCGCGAAGCGCGAGATAAAGCTCGAGGTGTACGAGTTCTCGTCCAAGGTTCTGGCGGACGCACTCATCGAAGCTAGGTCGCGCGGCGTCGACGTGCAAGTGATACTCGAGCCTTCTGTCGCAGCCAACACGAAAACTTCGGAGTACCTGCTGAACGGCGGCGTGGGCGTTGCATGGGCGTCGAAGAAGTTCCACAACACGCATTCGAAGTTCGCCGTAATCGACGACGCGGCGGTGCTGGTCGGCTCGACCAACTGGAGCCAGAACGCGATGCTTTACAACCGCGAGGCTTCCGTGATCGTATATTCGCCGGACGTCGCGAGGAGCTTCGAAAGGATATTCGACTCGGACTACGCTGCAGGCAGCTGACTGAAAGGCGGTTAAATCCTTAACGTTTCAAATCTAATAAATCGAGCCCAACAGCTGTGATTGTATGAGCATGACGAACGGTTCCGCCAGGACTATACGTGCGAGCGCTGACATAGGAGGCTATGACAGCTACGACATCAACACCGTAGTGTTCGACCTCGACGGCACTTTGGTCAAGGACGGATCCTGGACGGCGCTCTTCAGGTCCGTCGGCGCCAGCAAAGAACACGCCGACATGTTCCGAAGGTACATGGCCGGCGAGTTCGAATCGTACATGGAGTGGAGCGAGGAGGCGTGCGGCGTGCTCAGGGAGAAGGGCCTGACGAAGGATCTTTTTCACGACGTCTTAAACGGCGCACCCTGACTGCCGGCGCGGAATACGTGTGCAAATCGCTCAATCTGCGCGGTTACAAGACCGGGATGATAACCGGCGGTTTCGAGGCGCTGGCGCAGCGCATCAAAAACAAGTTCGGCATGGACTTTTATGCGGCGGCTTGTTGTGACGTGCGTTTCAACAACGACGGCTCCTTCCTGGGATGGTCGCTGAATGAATGCGATTACGACGGAAAGGCCGAGAGGCTCCGCGCGCTGTCGAAGGCTTACGACTTCCGGACGGACAGGTGCGCGTACGTCGGGGACGGCGAAGGAGACGTTGCAATCATGAAGGAGGTCGCGCTTCCTATCGCGTTCAATCCGAAGACCCAGAACGTGAGGAACGCCGCGAAAGGGAGAGTAGTGGAAGGGAACGACCTGAAGAATATCATGAAGTATTTCCCGCCGATAACAATCTACTGAGCGCGCTCAGCTCCTGTCGAACGCTATCTCCACAGCGACGCCCTTGAACTCCAACTTTTCCTTGTGCGTGCCCTGCGTCAAGCCAACGGTCAGCTTCGACGCGCCGACTTCCTTCTTCAGAGCGTCGGCCTGCTTCTTCAAAAAGGCGTTCGTCTTATCGTCGCCGCTGAGCGTCAGACGTATCTTGTCCTTTATCTGCAGCCCGGCATCCTTGCGCATGCCCTGGACCTTGCGCACGAGCTCGCGCATCAGCGCCTCGCGCACGAGCTCCTCGTCCATCCTCGTCTCGACCATTACATTGCCGACGGCCGACTCGACGGACGCGAACTCGCCCTTCGGCTTCGCCTGCACAGCCACAACCTTCTTCGCGTTGCACATCCCTTTCAGCGTGCCGTTCAGCGCCTTTACCGCAGCCGCGACTTTCTTGTCCTTCGTCACGATTACCACGCTTGCCACGGGCCATTTTAGTTTCAGCCCAGCTTTCTGGCGCGCGGCGTTCGCCGACTCCGACAGCTGCTTCACAATTTCCATCTGCGCCTCGATCTTCGCGTTGATTGAGCGCTTATCTGCAACGGGCCAGTCCTCGATGTGCACCGACTCCTTCGTCTTCTTCTTCAGCGGCTTGATGACGTTGACGTACGCATCATCGGCGAGATACGGGCAGAACGGCGCTAGCAGCTTCGACGCGGCCTCGGCTGCGACGAACATCGTCCACATCGCAGCGTCCTTGTCCTTTCCTGTGTACTCGGGCCACACACGGTCACGTATCAGCTTCACGTACCATCTCGACAAATCGTTCGTGACGAAGTTCAGAATCTCGGCAGCCGCCTTCTGGCTCACGAACTTCTTGCATCCGTCGGTCGCGTTCGCAATAACAGTATTCATTCTCGAAAGAATCCATTTGTCTTCTGGTTTCAGGTTTTTAGGTTTCGTCTTCGGAACGCGCGTCGCGTATGTCCGCACAAAATTGAACGTGTTCCGCACTACCATGAACTCCTTTGCCAGATCGTTCAGCTCGTCGAGCTTGAAGTACATGTCGTCCCACACGTTGCGCGAGAGGTAGTAGAACCGAAGCACGTCACGCCCGTACTTGTCAATCGTCGTTTCTGTCGTTACGATGTTGCCCTTGCTCTTCGACATCTTTATGCCGTGCGCGTCCAGGACGAAGCCATGAAAGAGGCAGTTGTTGAACGGCCTGCGGCCTAACGTCATCACGCCGTTTATCATCAGCGAGTTCCACCATCCGCGTATCTGGTCCGGGCCTTCCAGAATAAAGTCGACGGGCCACATCTTCTCGAACGGCTGCTTCTTCGCCGGATAACCTAACGATGCCCATGGAGCCGCGCCCGAGTCGAACCAGACGTCGAGCACGTCCGGCACGCGGTGCATGGTCCCGCCGCACTTGCTGCATTTCATCGTTATCTGGTCTATGAACGGCTTGTGCAAGTCCTTCGGAACTTTCGGCAGTTCCTTCGCGGAGCCGATAACCTTGATGCTGTCGCATTTCTCATTTTCGCAAACCCAGATCGGCAGCGGAATTCCCCAGTAGCGCTGCCGCGATATCGGCCAGTCGCCCAGGCTCTCAAGCCAGTTGCGGAAACGCTGCCCGGCCCATTCCGGCACCCACTTTATCTTCGCGTTCTCCTCCAGAAGCTTCGAGCGTATCTCGGTGACGCGGAAGAACCACTGCGGCACTGCCATCATCAGCAGCGGAGACTCGCAGCGCCAGCACATCGGATAATCGTGCTTCACCTTCTCTTCGGCGAGCAGCGCGCCACGATGCTTCAAATCATCGACAATCATCTTGTCCGCGGTCTTCGCGAACACGCCCGTGTACTTCCCGCTGCCTTCTCCGAACGTGCCGTCCATGTTCAGCGGATTGATGACAGGCAGCCCTTCCTCCTTGCCGACCTTGTAGTCCTCCTGGCCGTGGCCGGGCGCCGTGTGCACAAGCCCGGTTCCTTCCTCGAGCGTCACGAACTGCTCGGACAAAACGACGCGGTGCGCGTTCTTCAGCCCGTGCTGGAACTTGAACTCGTCCGCAAGCGGATGCTCGTATGCCAGGCCTTTCAGCTTGTCGCCCGTGAAAGTCTCGAGCACTTTGTACTTCTCGAAGCCGAACTTTTTCATCAGCGCTTCCAGTAGCTGCTTGCTAACAATCAAAATGTCTTTGCCCGCCTCGACGCGCGCGTATTCCGCTTTTGGATTTACCATTACACCTGTATTCGAGGGGAGCGTCCATGCAGTTGTGGTCCAGATTGCCAAGTATTCGTTCTTCCTGTCGCGCACTTTGAACTTTACATAAATGGAATTGTCCTCGACTTCTTTGTATTTTATTTCGTTATAAGAAACGGCCGTTTCGCAAAATGGGCACACATGCACTGAATAAGTGCCGCGATAGAGCAGACCGCGTTCGAAAGCGCGCTTGAACGTGAACCACGCGCCCTCGATGTAGCTGTTGTCGAGCGTCATATACGGCCGTTCCCAGTCCATCCACACCCCGAGGTTCGAGAACTGCTGGCCCATGACGCCGACGAACTCCGTGGCGAACTTGCGGCACTCGCGTATGAAGTTCTCGACGCCGTAGCGTTCGATGTCCGATTTGCTTTTGAAACCGAGCAGCTTCTCGACCTTGTTCTCTATGGGAACGCCGTGCGTGTCGTAGCCCGGCTGGTCCCACACATTAAAGCCGTACATTCGGAAGAAACGCAGGTAAAAGTCCTTCAGCACCTTGTTCATCGCAGTTCCAACATGTATGCTGCCCGTGGCATACGGCGGTCCGTCCAGGAAGAAGAACTTCTTCGCGCGGCTGCGGTTCTGCTTGGCCTTCTCGTATATTCGTTCGGCTCGCCAGAACTCTGCTATCCTGTCCTCCATCGCTTTCGGGCTTGCGTCCATGCCTGTTGCACCTTCTGCTATGTCTGCTCTTTTATGATTAGCAGGCGTTAAGTAAATTTTTGTCGTTTTCAGGATTAAAATGGCTGCATTCAGAGCAACGTTTAAATTTCTCGCCAGACCCAATATTCAATATGCCGGAGTGCCCGCTGTGCGGAAGGAAGACCGACCGCCTCGTGAAGGTGGAATTGGAAGGCGCGGTGATCGATGCGTGCGACGACTGCGCCAAGCTAGGCACGCGCGTCGAGGTAAGCGTGCACAAGCACTATCCAGGCTACGCCTCGGTCGGCAGCGGGGCGGACATCGTTGCCGCGTCCGCGGCTACGGAGTTCGTTGCGGACTATGGCACGCGCATCAGCAAGGCGCGCGAGGGCGTCGGCCTCACGCGCGAGGAGCTGGCAAAGCGCATAAACGAGCAGGAGTCGGTGCTGCGGCGCGTGGAAAGGCAGGAAATCGAGCCGGACAAGTCGCTGACGCGCAAGCTCGAAATTATCTTGGGTATAACGCTGCGCGAAGCGAAAAAGGAATAGAGAATCGGTACTGGACCTCAGAAAACTATATGGTTTTCTTTTCTTATCAACTTTACGTTTGGAAAGATTGTTTCTCGGAACGGAAATCCGCTTAACTGAAGCGCGCCAATTTTAGGTGGGTCTATTTCTGAAGCCCCTCCTGGAAACGGGGGTGGAAACGGTGGAAAAGGCGAACGGCGTAAGATACGTGGCCGGCATCAACGTGGAGGAGCTTCTGAAGGAGCCTGTCGAGACGAGGTACGCGGGCCTGAACAGCTACGAGGTAAAGGAGGTCAAAGCCTTGGAGAAACTGCTTCTGCCTGGTCCTGAAAACAAGGAAGGGCATTCGTACGGGGGTTCTAAGGACAGCTTAATAAATATCCCGATCGGGTAATTAAGAGTATGGGATTCCAGCCGCTCAAGGGCATGAAAGATTTCTTGCCCGAGGAGATGATAAAGCGACAGTACGTCATATCTACTGTCGAGAAGGTCTTCGAGAAGTACGGATTCGACCCGTTCGAGACGCCTGTCATAGAGGACTGGAAGCTGCTCTCGACTAAGTCCGGGGAGGACCTTGCGAAGCAGATATTCAAGTTCGAGGACAAGAACGGGAGGGAAGTCGGGCTGCGAGCAGAACTCACGCCGTCGCTGGCCAGGGTGATAGCGAACAACCCGCAGCTGCCCAAGCCGTTCAAGAGGTACGCGATCGCGCCAGTCTGGCGCTACGAAGAGCCGCAGTCCGGCCGCAGGCGGCAGTTCTGGCAGGCGGACGTCGACACGGTCGGCTCGAGCTCGATGGCGGCCGACGCGGAGTGCATCGCGTGCGCGGTGGACTGCATATCGGCCCTAGGCTTCAAGGAGTTCTCCGTCAAGCTCAACAACCGTAAAATCCTGAACGGAATCCTCGAGACCGTGGGCGTCGACGAATCAAAAAGGACTGCTGCGCTGCGCGCGATAGACAAGATTGAAAAGGTGGGCATGGAGGAGGTCGCGAAGGAGTTGGAACAGTGCGGCCTCGGCAAGGTGCAGGTGAAGAAGCTGCTGTCGCTGACAACCTCCAAGGGCAAGGCGCGCATAAAGTCGTTGAACCGGCTCTGCGAGGAAGGCGTGAAGGAGCTGGAGGAAATCCTGAGAATCGGAAAGGCTTTCGGCATTACAAAGTTCGTCAAGTTGGACTTCAGCCTGGCGAGAGGGTTGGATTATTACACCGGCCCCATATTCGAGATAGCGGTGAAGAGCAAGACGAGCGTCGGTTCCGTAGCAGGCGGAGGCAGATACGATAGGATGATAGAACTTTTCGGCGGCATACCCACGCCAGCGACAGGCATATCCCTGGGCATAGAGCGCATCGTGGAGATAATGAAGGAGGGTGGCATGTTCGGTTCGGAGAGGACAAAGGTCAGGCTGTTCATCGCGAACGTGGACAGCGCACTGCTTCCAGAAGCGGTTAAGATTGCAAGGAAGATGAGGAAGAAAGGCGTGGCCTGCCAGACGGACCTCATGAACCGCAACCTTAACAAACAGTTGGAATATGCAGACTCGGCTGGCATAAGCTACGTCATCGTCGTCGGCGAGCGTGAACTGAAGAGCGGCCGCTTCAAGCTTAAGGACATGCGGGCGAAGTCGGAGGAGGAGATGAATATAGCCGGAATCTCCAGAAAGCTCAGGAAAGCGTAGCACGCGCTGTGCTGCTCATCCTATCTTGATTACGTCCATCTTCCGCAGCCGTTCAAGCTCGTCCACTTCCTGACCGTACAGGACGTCCGCTTCTTGCATGAAGGCCTCTTTGTCGATTCTTCTGCGCCTCAGCTTGCCGACGAGCGTGTCTATCCGGTTCTCGACCTCGTCCAGCCAGTAGAACTGGTGCCTCAGCTTGTCGCTGTACAGCTCGCGATAATAGTCCTGCGACCGAACCTCCGGTTCGGCGACCTTGCTAACCTTAACGCCCCTGAAGCTTATCGGGTCCTCCCATGCTCTGAGTCTGGGAGTCTTCATCAGGCACGCGACGTCGTCCACGACCATCGCGGCCGGTATCATCCAGCCGTCGGCCTTCCCGCTTCCGGTGCGGAAGCTGCCTATGTTCTCCGGGGTCGGCTTCACCTGATTCGTCTTGAGGAACTCGACCTTCAGCGTCCGGCCCTCGGCCTCGCTGCGTGGCTTGTACTTTATCCACTTCCAGTTGTCCGACGCGTCGGTCATCTTCCACATGCCGTCTATGAGCCATTCGTGCACGAAATGGTGCCCGTACCGGACGTACGGTTCCGAACCTCTCACCTTGTCGAACTTCAGCGCCCCAACCCTAAGCCTCGCGGGTATCCCCGCGAGCCTGAGGTTCTGGACGCATGCGTCGCTGACTACCATGCATTGCACGCCTAGCTTCTCGTGCGGTTTGAGGTTCTGATAGTCTGGGCACAGGCCTTTCTTCTCCTCGTCGCGCCTGCCGTAGTACTCCAGCCCCAGCTGCTCCGGCTCGAGGCCTGGTATGAAGTTCTCCTCGTTCAGGTACTTCCAGCGCTGGACCCAGTCTTCGGGCTTGAAAGCCTCGCTAGAGATTGCGGGCACATCCTGATTCGGCTTCCTCACGTAGAAATTGTGCAGCGCCTTCATGTATCTGCTGTCTGGGAACTCGGCTATGCCCCGGCTGGTGTGTATGTACTGGTTCTTCGTGATTCGGTTTATGTAGTTTGCCAGGCCGTCAAGGTCTGTGCCGAAGCTTTCGACAAGGTAGTATATCTGCTCACGCAAATCCGCAGGAACCGGTTTCGAACCGAGGTCGAGATTGTACTTCCTCAGCTTCTCCAGGCCGTCGGACATGATTAGCAGATACGGCACGAACTATTTAAAAGCATCCGAAGGCGCAAAAAGTCCGTACCCGGTGGTGGCCGTGTCCGCCTGCCGGCGGGCATACGCGTTTCAAATCAGCAGCATGCGGCCGCAGTAGTAGTTCTCCTCTAGCACGAGCCCGCATTTGCTGCAGATCTTCTCCTCGTTCTGCTGTACGACCTTGCTCCCGCAGTCGGGGCAGTTCATCATTCGCTTCCACCTGAATTAACGGACGATTTTTATTTATAAACCGTTTTCCGTGCCGCGAAATCTGCGAAGAAAAAGTTGTTTTGCAGTGTGCAACGAGCCATCGGTGAAAACCACTGAGCAGTAGGACAAGCGTTGCTCGGTGAGCGCGCGAACCGATGCCTTTTTAAGCGCGCCGTTCCATTATTTTTTATTCGAAGAGTACAATCAAGCAAGAGCTGCTTTTGACGTTGGAGGCTTGAGCGGTCCAAGGGTCGCCAAACCTCCGTGCGAGAGAAGTTGCGTCTTACGAAAGGCTGCGACTGGCAGAAACGCCAGCATCAGCCATAGTACGATTCGATTTGAAAAATAAAAAAATGAAAAAATCAAAGGTGATTTGAAAAATGACAACAGACAGGAAATTGAACAAGATAGTTCCGGACACATCGATAATTATCGATCGAAAGCTTTCGGAACTCATAAAACAAGGCAAGCTGAAGGACGTCGAGATCATCATCCCGGCGCCCGTGCTTGACGAACTGCAGGCGCAGGCATCGCACGGCCGCGAGACTGGCTTCATAGGCTTGGAAGAGCTGAAGAAGCTGCGCGTGCTAGCTGAGGAAAAGGGAATGCGTCTGCGGTTCACGGGCAAGCGGCCCAGCCTAGAGGATATCCAGCTCGCGAAATCGGGCAGGATGGACGCGCTGATACGCGACATAGCCAAGCAGGAGGACGCGGAGTTCATCACTGCGGACTACGTGCAGGCCTTGGTGGGCGAAGCCGAAGGCGTGAAGGTGCGCCACATACCCGCGGAAATCAAGACCACGGGCCTCACGTTCGAAAAATACTTCGACGAAAGCACGATAAGCGTGCACCTGAAGCAGGACGTAAAGCCTCTGGCCAAGCGCGGCAAGCCTGGCGAGTTCAAGCTCGTCGAGGTCGGCGTCAAGCCGCTGGACGCGGAGGACGTCGAAAAAATAATCGCCGAGGTAGGCGAGGCGATACGCGGCACAGAGGACGGCTCGGTGGAAATCAATCGACGTGGCGCTATGGTGATACAGCTCGGCAATTATCGCATAGCAATCGCGCGCCCGCCGTTCGCTGACGGGCTCGAGGTGACGATCATCCGGCCGATAATAAAGATGAAGCTCGAGGACTACAAGCTGTCCGACAAGCTCATGCAGCGACTGACCGAGCGCGCCGAGGGCGTGTTGATCGCCGGTCCGCCGGGCAGCGGGAAGAGCACGCTCGCCGCGGGGCTAGCGGAGTTCTACATGCAGAAGGGCAAGATAGTGAAAACTCTGGAATCGCCGCGCGACTTGCAGGTGGGGCCGGAGATAACGCAGTACGCCCCGCTCGAGGGCGACTACGAGAAGACGGCGGACATACTGCTCCTGGTAAGGCCAGATTACTCCATCTTCGACGACATTCGCAAGCCGAAGGATTTCGGCGTGTTCGCCGACCTGCGCATGGCAGGAGTGGGGATGATAGGCGTTGTGCACGCGAGCAATCCCATCGACGCGATACAGCGCTTCATGGGCAAGGTCGAGCTCGGCGTGATACCGCACGTCATCGACACCATCGTCTTCGTGCGCGCGGGCCGCATCGAGAAGGTGTACGAGCTTTCGCTGTCCGTGCGCGTGCCGACTGGCATGACCGAGGCCGACCTTGCGAGGCCGGTCGTGGATGTGAAGGACTTCGAAACGGGCAGGCTCGAATACGAGATATACACGTTCGGCGAGGAGAACATCGTGATTCCAGTGGACGCCGAGGCGAAGAAGGCCGCTGCGGTAGCGACGTCGGGTGCGCGCAAGCTGGCCGCGGACAAGATACGCGAGATTATGCGCAAGTTCGACCCGAACGCCGAGGTCGAGGTCGTGAGCGACACGCATGCGAAGGTGCGCGTGGACAACAACGCAATCGCTCGCATCATAGGCAAAGCGGGCTCGAACGTTGAGCGTTTGCAGGATTTGCTGGGTATACATCTGGACATCGAGCCGCGCATCGCTTCGATTGGGCAGGAAATCCCGTTCGACCTGCATGAAGCGGGCGGCAGCCTCGAGCTCAAGTTCAAGGGCCAGTACGTGGGCAGTAATGCGAGCGTTTACATCGAAGACCAGTTCCTGTTCTCCGCGATGGTCGGCAAGAAGGGGAAGATAAAAGTCACGAAGAAGTCCGATTTGGGGCGCGAACTCGTCAGCGCGCTCGTTTCGCACAAGAAGATAAGAGTGATGGTGTAGGATTCACAGCAAATCCGCATCGAAGCTTTCGAGCAATGCTTTCACAATCTTGCCCACTCTGAACAGCATGTTCATCCTGCGGTCCGAACCGAGCAGAATCTTCCTGTACAGCAGCCCGCGCTTTATCGGCTTCGCGAGGTGCGCCTTCCATGCGTCGTCGTACTCCTGCTTGAAAAATTCCGCAGAAAAGTCGCCAGACTTTAATGCTTTCACGGCCGCGTTCGCGCAGTAGCCCGCGCCCAGCAGCCCGTACACAACGCCGCCGCCGCTGAACGGCTTGACTTGGCACGCAGCGTCGCCCACAACCATAACGCGCTCCGCCGACGTGCGTTCCATAAGCCCGAAGTTTATCTTTCCTGACACATCGGGTTTAACATCTTCTCTCTTAATCAATCCGCCGGTTCGTTTCTCCACGAGCGTCTTCAGCCCTTCGAGCGCGTTCTGCCTGGCAGCAACGCCTATGCGTGCCTGCTTCTCGTTCAGCGGCACGACCCAGCCGAAGAAATCCGGCGTAAGCTCGTTGCTGAAAATCAGTTCAACGGCGTCCGAATCGTACTCGCCCTGCGCCGTTATCTGCACGCCCGTGAGCATGTTCGCCGGCCGTTCGAGGCCCGCCTTGCTCGCAACCGTGGACAGCGGACCGTCCGCGCCAATCAGAATCTTCGTCTGCACCTTGCCTTTGCTCGTGTGCAGCGTGAGGAAATCCTCGTCGCCTTCGCTGGTGTGCTCGAAGTCCTTGAAAAGTATCGAAACGTCTGCAGATGCGCCTGCCTGCCTCGCGCGCAGGAACAGGAACTTGTCCATCTTTTCCCTGTCAACGACGTAGAACGGCCTCTTCGATTGCAATTCGAAACCCGCGGACGTTGCGAAGAATCGCGCTTTGCTCACGCGGTTGAGTATCACGTTGCCCGGCAAGTCTGTTATTATGTCGGTCAGCCGGCTGCTTATCAGGCCCGTGCATTGCACAGGCAATCCGACCTCAGCGTTCTTTTCGATGAGCGCGACCTTGTAACCGCGCTTCGCGATTAGCTCGGCAGTGCGGCTGCCCACTGGACCAGCGCCGATTACAGCAACATCGTACACAAGAACACCAGCCTACTTCCCGAAGTTGCGTTTCACAGAGCTGAACCATTTTATTGCTTTCATCAGCTCCGCCTTGTCGAAATCGGGCCATAGCGTCTTCGTCACGTACAGCTCCGCGTACGATGCTTGCCAAAGCATAAAATTGGAAAGCCTGTACGCCCCGCCTGTGCGCACGACCAGATCAAGCGGCACAGGCACCATGAGGTTCGCCTCTATGTCCTTCGGTGTGATTTCTATGCGGCCCGTTTCGATGGCCTTGGCCGCAATCTTCTTCATAACCTCGGTCAGCTCGAACTGGCTGCCGTATGCTATCATAAGATTGAGGAAGCGCTTCTGGTATTTGGCGGTCTTCTGCATGATTTTTCCGGATATCTCGCGTATCTTGGCCGGCAGTTTGCTCAGGTCGCCGGCGAAGCGCACGTGCACCTCGTACTTGTCCAAGAGTCCGTCCTTCCCCTCTTCCCATTTCTTCAGGTATTCGTAGTACAGCTTCAGAAGCTCCTCGACCTCGCGCGGCTCCCGGTTCAGGTTTTCGGTCGAGAGCATGTACACGGAAACCTGCGGTATGCCCAGCTTCATACAGTTCTCGAGCGTCTTATCGAGCGCCTCGGCGCCCGCGCGGTGACCCATCCACGGGAAACGCTTGCCGTTCCGTCTGGCCCAGCGCCTGTTCCCGTCGATAATGAATCCTATGTGGTTCGGTATGACGAGCTGCCCTGCCATGTAAACACCGCGTTTTCGGTATGTATAGTTTGAAACTGGCAGTTATTTAAAACCCTACTGGGCGCGCTTCAGGATTATCGGTTTCGCGTGCGTCGTCTGCTTCAGGCCGCGCTTCGTGAGTATAAAGTCGTTCTCGTATCTGCAGCCGCCCGCGCCTTTCACATAAACGCCCGGTTCGATCGTGAAAACCATGCCTGGTTCGAAGCGGAGCTGCTTGATTATCCGCCAGCGGTCGAGTGCGCGCTTCCTCTTCCGCGGGCCGAGCTTGCGCAACCTGCTCCTCCGCAGCTTCGAGAGCGACGGCAGCTCGTGTATGTCCAACCCGATTCCGTGGCCGACCGAATGGAAAACCTCGTACCCGCGCTTTCGCAGGGACGCGTCGAACTTCTCCTGCATCTTCCAGCACGGCATTCCGCTTTTTACCGATTTTGTAAGAAACTTGTATGCCTGCAGCGTTGTGTTAAATATGCGCTTCTCACTTTCGCCTATTTCTCCCTTGATGAACGGCACGGTTATGTCAGTGCAATAGCCCTTCCATTTTGCGCCGAAGTCCGCATACCCGAGCCCGCGCACGATTTTCCTGCCAGGTTTCCCGTGAATTAGAATAGTGCGCTTGCCGCACGAAACAATCGTCGGGAAAGCGAGCTGTGCATGCTGCTTTCGTATGTTGCTATCGATCGCACGCGCGATTTGCTTTTCGGTGACGTTTTCCTTTTTCAGTTCGTTGCGAAGAATTTTTATGCAAGAGTCGGTTATCCTCGCGGATTTTCTCAGAAGAGAAATCTCTTTGGGTGTCTTGATTATCCTCTTTAGCTGTTTGCGTATGTCCGTCCGTTTGCGCTTCATAAAAACACTTCATCTTTTTTCCTTTATGAAAAACAGGGGTATCGCGGAAACCATAATGGCCGCGGCCATCAGATAGAATATTATCTGGAATCCCATTATCCCCACAAGGAACCCTCCAAACAGCATCGTAGTGCCCCTAAGTGTACCGAGTATGGCATCATATTTTCCCATTATACGGCCTCTGGATTTCTTTTTTGTTATGTCGCTTAGAAATGTCTTTTCCGATATGACCCAAACGGAATCGCTTATGCCCGAAAGAACCTGGATTATAAAAAGCTGAGGAACTGTTTTTATAAATACGTAAGAAATCAGCAGCGCTGCTCCTACGAAGCTGCTGCATATCAGGAATGGTTTTCTTCCTATCTTGTCAGAATACCGGCCTACAAAATAAGATGTAATCGAGGATGACAGTGTAATCAGGCCGAATGCAATCCCAAAGTTCTCTATTCCGCCAGACAAATTTTGGACATAAAGAACATAAAAGGGGCCGAAAATACCGCTCATAAATGCGCATATCGAAGACGAAATCAGAAGATACCTAAAGTTGTCTAGTTTGAGTTTTTTGAATTTCATCTGAATTGACCTCAGACGTCGCATTTTAAAGCAGCCACTTGCCGTCCTTCATCACCACGCGACCGTCCGCGTACACGCGGCTGCCTCGTCCCATGCTCTTGAAAAAGTCCCAGTGGATGGTGGCTTCGTTGCGTCCGCCGTAGAGCTTGTTCTGGCCGATTGCCATGTGTATGGTGCCGAGCAGCTTCTCGTCCACGATTATCATCCCGCCGGTCGGCCGCGCATTCGGGTTAGTGCCTATGCCCAGCTCAGCGATTGTCGTTTTCGCACCAGATGCATTTTTGATCATGTCCTCGAAGTCCTTCTGGCCTTTGCGGATTCTGTACTGCACGACCTTGCCCGACTTGAAGCGGAACCAAACGCCCTCGACCTGCTTGCCGTAATGGTACATGCACGGAAGATCGAAGTAGATTTCGCCGTTCGCCGAGTCCTCCACGGGCGCGACGAATATCTCGCCCGCAGGCAGGTTCATGTAGCCAATCTTCTCCTTCGCGACTATGCCGCAGTCGTTTATGAACTCGCGGCCCTTCACCGAGAACGTCAGGTCCGTGCGCTCGCCCACGATGCGTATCGTGGCCGTGCCTTTCAGCAGTTTTCGCATCCGCTCGTTGAACTTGTACAGCCTGCGGAAATCCACATCTAGCGTGTCCCAGAATATCCTGTCCAGCCTTGCGTACGGCACGCGCATCGCCCGTGCGTCTTCTTCTGTGGGGAAGCCTATGAGCGCCGAGCGCAGCTCCTTCTTCGCCAGCTTCCTGTCCTTCATGTCGCGGAACTTCTTGATGGCCTTCCTTCGGATCTCAATCTTCTTCTGCGGCAGCTGCCTAGCAACGAACGGGTTCGAATCGTCAAGGACCATTTCAACATCGACAGCCTTTAAATCGTGCGCCGCAAGCTTGGGCCAGAACTTCAGGAATTTCGGGTTGATGCGTTTGTATATCTTGAGCGAAAGCTCGTCGCTGCCGTATGTTATGTGCGGCTGCGCCCCGACCATCGAGCACTCGTATGCCAACGCCTCGGCGAACTTCAGCGATTTCGGGCCAGCTGAAATAACGACAACGTCCTTCGGACGAACGCCGAAGTTCACGCGGACCATGTTGCGCGCCACGCGCTGCATTTTGTTAGCGGAAACCATATATGTATTTTGATTCTGGCTTAAATTAATTCTCTGCGGAAGAAATTTTTCGTCCGATAAGAAAAGGTTTAAATTAAGCGAATATGTTAAAATATTAGGCTCCCGAGCAATAAGGGCTCCCGTAGATTATTCGGGAACAGCTCAGTTTGGATAGAGCAGCAATAGGCGTATGCCTGCTGAACCCCCTAAGTTGAAGGTCGCGAGTTCGAATCTCGCCGGGAGCGCTCTCGTTTTTCAACTGGAAAGATGTGAGTCTGATGGAATGGTTGTTCTTCGCCGCGCTTTCGACGCTGTTCTGGAGCCTCAACAGCGTGCTGTCCAAGGTCCTTATCGACAAGCGTTTCGACAAGCCCCTACCGTTTGTAATCCTCTTAATATTGGTTGATTTTGTCTTCATGGCTGTCATCGGCCTGATATTTCCAATTAGCCACGTCCTGCCATACAGCGCTTACGTTATAGCGATTGGAATGTTTGTGGTCTGCTCGTTCTGGTTTTTCTATCATGCGATGAGGCAGGAAGAGGGCTCTAGGGTGGTGTCGCTCACGCAGACCGCCCCGCTGATGACAGCTGTGCTATCTGCGCTGCTGCTCGGCGAGGTGCTCGTGGCCAGGCAGTATGTCGGCATAGTGCTGCTTGTGGCGTCCTCCATTATCGTCTCTCACAAGAAGACCGAGTCTGGGAGGAAGATGTCGGCCGCGCTGAAGTACGCGATTGTGTTCGCCTTAGCCATTGCGCTGTACAATGTTGCCACAAAATACATGCTCCATTACATCGACTACTGGTCGTTCTTCTTCTGGAGCACATTGGGCATGGTGTTGGATGTGCCGTTGCTGCTGCTCGTACCATCGGTGCGTGCAGACTTTAGGAGGATGCTCTCCATGATGGACAGGAAAACCTTAGCAGCCTGCGCATTGAACGAGTCGTTGTGGTTCCTCGGGAACGTGTGTTTGCTGGTCGCCATATCAATCGGGTTTGTCTCGCTCGTGTCGGCTGTCGGCGCGTTGCAGCCGCTATTTGTCTTGGTAATCGCCAGTATGTTGAGTGTGTTCACGCCGAAGCTGTTGAAGGAAGACATTGGCAAGGGCCATCTGCTAGAGAAGCTGTCGGCCGCGCTGATGATATTCGTGGGCATCTGGCTAATCAGCATGGCCTGACAGGAGTACGTTCTGGAGTAAGCGCCCGGCATTTTTTATATCCCGCTACCCAACATATAGAATATAGGAGTGTTGGCAGGCGGACGTTATCATGCACCACAGGCAATTATTGGCGGCATTCGCGTTCCTTGCGCTGCTCGCTGCGCCTGCCTATGCCGCGACGTTCACCGCGGCCCTCGGGCAGTCCACGATAAATGCCGGCACGAGCAACGTGCTGGTGAACTTCACCATAAGCAACCCGTCCGTGGACATCGCGCAGGTCAACTTCACACTGCCGTCCGGCTTCACGTACTACGGCGGCGGGTCCGACACGAATGTCTCGAACACTGTCGCGTCGTTCTCGCCCACGCCCATGCCGTCCTGGTACAACACCACAACGACAGCGCTCGTCGCAGCCAGCGGCACTGGTTATTTCTGGTTCCACGTTACCACGCCGTCCGTGGGCACGCTGCCAGGTAGCTATCCTTTCAACGTTTCCACGTACGACTCGGCCGGCGCGTTCGCCTTGAACAACGTCTCGGTCACGGTGCAGGACATATCCGCGCCGGGTTTCAGCGCCAACACGACCTCGCCATCCACACCTGTGAAGTACGGACCCGCGAAGAACTATACGTTCAATGCGACGTGCACAGACAACGTTGCCATGGCATGGGTGAAGTTCGAGTGGAACGGCTTGACAAACTATACGAACTACGGCGGTGGGGCCGTGTCCAACCAGAGCTCTGGCGGGTACGGCATCGTGCTCTCCGACCTGCTGCCGGGAAACTACACGTGGAAGTGGTTCGCAAGTGACACGTCCGCGAACGAGAGCACCGGCGGGCTTGGCGTCTACAACGTCACGAAGGGCGACAATCCCATAGTCGTGTATTTCAACGGCAACGCGGCCACGAGCTACACCATCAGCCAGGGCAGCACGATAAACATAACCGCGACGGGCAGCGACATCTCGCTGTTCAAGAACGGTACGGGGGTCGTAAACCCGTACATAGACCTTTTGCCAATAGGCGATTACGCCTTCAAGGCGAACTCAAGCGGGAACGCGAACTACTCTGCCAACGCAACGGGCGTTACGTACACGCTGCGCGTCATAACCCCGCCGCCGTCATACTCCGTATCCACTACAATACCAACGACCTGGTACCTCAACGCATTCGCGCTTTTCAACATAGCATGGAGTGACCTGAACGACGCGAACGCCTTCAGCGTCGCGCTCATACAGCTAAATTACACGGGCACGGCCACGAACTACACGATGACTCGCATAACAAGCACGAACACGTCCACGTACGCGCTCAACATAACGCAGCCGATGGTTCTCAGCTGGCGCGTTTTCGCGAACAACTCGGCCGGCTCTTGGAACGCCACAACGCTTACGGAGTCGACCATAGCGAAGATAACGCCGAACCTGACGCTATCGGTTGTGCCGAACTGGGACGTGCTGCGTGGCGTGCAGACGTCCGTGGCGTGCGCGTCCGACAGCGGGGGCGTCACGCTTGCATTTTATAGGAACGGCGTTTCCGTGTCCAACCCGGACATACAGACGCTCGCCACGGGCTACTACGTGTACGTGTGCAACAACACGGCCACGACCAACTACTCCACGTATAGCGTCACCAAGATGCTGCGCGTGCTGAGCTATGCGGCCGACATCTCGTTCGTCAGGGCGGACGCTATGGTGACAGTGCCTAAGAACTCGAGCAACACCACCGTGGTGGTCGTGAAGAACGTGGGCAACGCCACGCAGCCCGTTAACATAACAATCGACAACATAACATCCAGCTGGTACAAACTGAACGCGACGACCGTTAACGTGGCTTCGGGCTATACAACAGCATTCCTCGTGAACTTCACACCGCCGGCCACAGCGGACATCAAGGATTACGCGGGCGTGTTCATAGTGATGACGACCAACCGAACCATAACCTCGGGGTTCGTGCTGCGCATCTTGCCGAAGGCCGACGACAAAACCGCAATATCGAGCCAGCTCTCCGAATACCGCGCGAACGTGACGTTGCTGCTCGAGGATATAAGCAGGATGAAGACTGACGCGGGCCTGACGAATCAGACGTCTTCGGAGCAGAAGGCGCTCGAGGCGAAGCAGAAGATAGAGCAGGCTGAGGGCTACGTGGCGGCGGGCGACTATTTCAACGCGCAACAGCTGTTCAGCAGCATAGAGACGCTTATCGCGGGTGCCGTGTCCGATCTGGCCGCGGAGAAGCAGGCCACGGAGACGCAGGAGCAGCAGGTGCAAAAAACCGAATGGACCACTTGGATAATCGTCGCGGTCGTTGCAATCGCAGTGCTCGTGCTCGCTTATTTGTTGTGGCCAGGCCGAGGATACAGCCCGCGCACCAGCAGCTACACGTTCAAATCTCCGGCCGAGCGCAGCAAAGAGGCGGTGTCCGAGCTGAAGGACAGGATAGAATCGCTCGGGAGCAAGATACCGGGCGTGCCGAAGAAGTCGTTCGCGCCGCAGAAGCTCCAGCCGCAGGTCCCGCCGCTGCGATATCCGTCGTACGAGCCGCAATTGTATCGGCCGAAGCCCGTGGGCTATTCGTTCAGGCCGAAGCCGATGGTGCCGGTGGCGGGCAGGTTCGCGGCGCAGCAGCAGCCGCTCAAGCTGGTGAAGCCGAGTTTCCTCGAAGCGGTTACGCAGAAGCTTTCGAGCATAAAGGACATGTTCAAGCCGAAGAAGGAGGAAGTCGAACTCGGCGAACAGTAGCCGCTCTGCGCTCGCTTACTCAAAGCAAATCCTGCACGACCCTATGCTCGGATAAGTGCCTGCGTGCAGCTTGCATACAATGCCTTCCTCGCGTATCTTCCTGCAGATCGCGCACAGCGCCATGTGCATGTGCTTCGCGTCCGTATCTGCCAGCGCTATGTCGTGTACCAGCTTATGGACGAGTGCCATAACTTTCTCGTTCGAGGTTATGACACGCACGTTGTGGCCGCGCAGTTCGCTTTTGTACTGCGAGATTGCCGGCTGCGTTATGCCCAGCTTGCGCGAAATCTGCACCTGCGTCAGTCCGTAAGTCTTGGACAGCTCGCCCGTTACTATGGCGCGCAGCGCGGGCAGCACGTCCGACACGATGACTTCGCAGAACGGTTTCATGGTTCTAATTATGCGGCCGCACGCTTAAAAATATAACATCGTTATAGAATCTTTTATTCCCGGCCAGAGCGAATAGTAGAACATGGCCGGCATTTTCGAAGGACTGGCGAAAACGATGGCGGCAGTGGTGCCCGATGTGCCGATGTACCAGCCGCCGCAGTGGGCGGATCCGCAGGTCTGGATAATAGCGGGCGGCCTGATTGTCCTCATAACCATATTGTCTATATACTTCAGGTACGCGGACGTGGAGAGGTAGCTCCGCGTGTAATGTTTTTTATTGTTGTCTGCCGCATATTCATGCATGGACGCGGACGTTCTGGAAAAATACGGGCAGGCAAGGAAGATTTCTGACGCTGTGGTGCTGTATGCGCGGCCGCTCGTGAAGGAGGGCGCGGCTGCGCTCGATATCGCAGAGAAAATCGAGGCGAGAATCAAAGCATTGGGCGGCGGCATCGCCTTTCCCGTAAACGTTTCTATAAACGAGAACGCTGCACACTACACGCCCGCGGCTGGCGATACGCTGCAGTTGAAACACGACGACCTTGTCAAAATCGACGTCGGCGTGCACGTGGACGGTTACATCTGGGACCGCGCGTTCACCGTGTGCGTCGGCCAGAGCACGCATCCGCTGATTGACGCTGCAGAAAAGGCGCTCGAGGAGGCGCTGAAACTCATCAAACCGGGCACGAAGGTCATGGAAATCTCCGAGGTCGTAGACGCGACGATAACGAAGCTCGGCTTCAACCCCGTGCGCAACCTGTGCGGCCACGGGCTCGAGCAATACACGCAGCACGCGGCGCTGTCCATACCGAACGGCCGCAACACGATAAGGCAGGAACTGCAGTCCGGACAGGCGGTAGCGATGGAGGTGTTCGCAACGGACGGCGTGGGCTGGATACGCGAATCGCGGCCCGTTGAGATTTTCGGCTACGTGCAGGACAAGCCCGCAAGGCTGTGGGAAGCGCGGCGCGTGCTCGACGCGGCCAAGACGCAGTTCAGCGGGCTTCCGTTCGCGAAGCGCTGGCTGCATGCGCTGAAGCCGCAGATGGGCGCGCTGAAGATAGACATGGCGCTGAACCAGCTGCTCGCTACGGGCGCGCTGCGCAGCTATCCGGTGCTCCGCGAAGAGTCGGGAGGCAAGGTGGCGCAGGCGGAGGAGACGGTTCTGATTTAGGCGCCGAGGCGCTGGTGGCCCTGCTACGCCGCTTCAACGTTCTCCAGCTAGCCGGTCGCCTGTTGGGCATCATTTTATGATATAATGAAGTTTTGCCGGGCCCACTGCTCTAACTTCGACTCTTTCCTCGCCAACCAATCTTTGTATAACCTTGGCAACAGTGTACCTAGAAACACTACACTTGTCTGCAAGGTCTTTTATCGTTAAACCCCTGTTTGTCTCAGAAAGCTCTTTCAATATTTTTTTCTTTGTTTCTACCTCTTTCGAGAGTGGCATAATTTACTATACCCAATAAGAAGATTTAAATATTAGTGGTCAAAATATATAATCAACATTAATAATAAACATAAGTGATGTTGAATGATAAGAACGCACTTGAAATGGAATAAAAATAAAGCATTAGACGAACTTAGAAAATGCGACCCTACTACAACCTTTGAAGAACTGAAGAAAAGAAACTATCCATTACTCAATGCTTGCGTTCGGTACTGTGGGAGTTTTAATAACGCCAAATTTGCAGCTGGTTTGCCGATAAGGACAGAGCACTCGCAAATAAAACAATTGCCAAAGGATATTAAAATCTCACCAGAGTTAGGATATGTTGCTGGCGTTATTCTTGGCGATGGTTTCATTTCTTTTGGCTCGAATAGATGCGTTGGACTAAATACTATCGACTTGGATTTTGCATCATTTTTTAAAGAACAGCTCAAAAAATTATCCAGTCTAGAGTCAATCGTATATACTACCGAATCGCGTAAAGTGTTTTGTAAGGCTAGAAATAAAGTCTATAATTATAAAAAAGAATTTTGTGTGAGATTATTTTCTTTAAAATTATGCAGTGCTCTTAAAAAATTTGTAGATGATATTTCATGGATGTATGATAGTGATCGTAAAGTAAAAATAATGGTTTTAAAGGGATTGTGGGATTCTGAAGGTTATTTAAGTCGGCATGGAACTGTTGGATTTTGTAATTCAAATCTTAAAATTATAGAATTATATCAAAATCTCTGTAAAGAATTTGGCATAATCACATCATTGGTCATACGTAAAAACATCAAACATTTTGAAGTACGACTTGCTGGAAAAGAGAGTAAAATCAACTTTTTCAATTTAATAGGTATTACTATAGGCAGAAAGAGGGAAATATTTCTGAATCATAAATTTTGTAATTCTAAAAAATTCACTGAAGAAGAAAGATATTTTATATTTAAAAACTATAGATATTTGAGTGATAGTAAAATGGCTATGATATTAAATCGTAGTTATAATTCCATTTTACATTTTAGAGATAGGAATGGTCTATTAAAAGGAGGATGAAAATATGGGATTCGAACATACTAACAGCCGTGGACAAAAGTATTTTCTCCATTCGAGGGATGTGGGCACGAAGGGCGCGAAGCTGTTCTTCTTCAGCAAGAGCCAGGAGGGCGCTGTCGATTTGGAAGGCAAGTATGAGGTCTTTGAAGGACCTACGGGGCTTCCTATGCTCAGGAAGAAGGGATAAGCGGATATCGAGACTGCTTTTTTGCTTTCTTTGTTTTCAAACCCCTTTTCGAAAGGCGTAAATAAACAAAAAACGATTTCTATCTTATGAAGAAGGTTTGCGACTCCTGCGGCAAGGCTGTCAAAGACGCCGGCAAACTTTTCCGCGTAGGCTTTCTCACGCTCTGCAAAAAATGCAGGACCAAGAAGAACCGCATGCGCTGAACGCGCTAAGCCCGCTTTTCCTTCAGCCAAACCAGCCTGCTCTTGCCGATCTTCTTCCCGCTTGTTTCAATCATTCCAAGCTCCGCGAGGTGGTTTACGAAATCGCGCAGAGTTCTGTCCGTAACGTCTTCCACATCGGTCTTCTTCGCAAGCGCGCGGTAGCGTCCGTACAACTCGTTTGAGGTCAGCTTCTTCCCGCCTTTCAGCGCTTCGAGCAGCAGCCTCTCGTGCCCGCTCACGCGCTCCTTGATTATCTGCGGTTTCGCCTCTTCCACGCTTTTCAGCGCAGCCTTCACGTCTTCGACCGCCACCTTCCCCGCCTTGCGCCGCTCGGCCGCGCGACCCGCTTTCGTCAAGCACTGCAACCCCACGCGCACGTCGCCGCCTTTCTGCACTGCATGGTTCGCCGCCAGCGTAACAACAGCCGAGTCGAACGCGCGGAACGCTTCCTTCGCGCGCCTGCCGAGTATGTTCTTCATCTCCTCGAACGTGTACGGCCTGAACTCGATTTCTTCGATGCCTAGGCTGCTCCGTATGCGCGGCTCCGCCTTTGCAAACGCGTGCGGATTGTTCGAAATAAACACGATGCCTACGGGCGTGCGCACGTACTGGTTTATGCGCAGCAGTTCATACAGCGCCTCCGGGTCGAGCTGGTCGACCTCGTCCAGGCACACAACCATGGCCTTCGTGCGCTTGTTCAGCGCTTCCACGAGCTTCTGCATTATCTCGTCCCTGCTCCAGCCGCGGCGCTGCACGAAAACGCCCAGTTCTATAACCAGCTGCGTCAGCAGCGAGGCGGATGTGCGGAAGTCCCAGCAGTTCACATAGATGCACCGCACGCGCTCGCTGTACTCCTCGAGCTCGCGGAAGACATATTTTACAACGGCGGTCTTGCCTATGCCGGGCGGGCCGAAGATGAAAGTATTCTGCGGCTTGCTGCCACGAGCGGCCGGCATGAGGTTGCGCGCGAGTTGCTGCACGTCGTTCTCGCGGTGCGGCAGCATCTCCGGCAGGTGCTCGGTCGAGAGCACATCCTCGTTCGCGAACACGCCCGATCCTTCGTCGTCAAAGGAAACAGCCATACTAATTATTCCATTCGCAGGAATTTTAATTTTCGACAGCCTCCCACAGTTTGGCGATTATCTCCTTCTTGCCGGCGTCTATGATGTGCTGCCCGAGCCTCGGCCCGCGGTCGGCGTTGAAGAGTATGCGGTAGACCATCTTGAAGAACTCCGGAAGCCTCATGCCGCTCGACTTCGCGATGCTGAATATCGCAGCTTGCAGCTTATCTGCATCGCTTTCGTGCTCGATTGCGCCGATAAGCTTCGTTACAAGTTCCTTGTCCGAATCCGAAAGCCTCGGTTTCTGCAGCTGCACCGCAGGCGGCGCCTCGCCAGCCTCCACGAATGCAAGCCTCTCCTCGGTGTGCTTCTTCAGTTGCGGCGTTATCCTGCCCGCGAGCCCGAGTTCCTTCACTTTTTTCACGAGGAACTCCAAACGCTTCTGCTGCGGCGCCGTCTTCGACAGCTCCGCAAGCGTGCTGAACGCGACTTTTTTCACGTACGCCTTGGCCGGCTTCTTCAGGCTCACGATTTCGAACAGCCGCTTCGCGTTGTACGCGTCGCGCTCGTCCCTTATTTTCTTCTTGCCATAATGCACGCACTCCAAGTCGTCAAGCTCGTCGAACATATTGGGCAGCATCTGCCAACTGAAGTCGCGCGTGCGCATCGGATCCTTCAGGAAAAGCAGCCGCAGCACCTCGGCTGGCGCTCGTTTCATCCAGTCAGCCGGGTAAACGACGTTGCCTATCGATGCTGACATTTTCTGCCCGTTAATAATCAGATGTTCGTAGAATATCGGCACAGGCGCAGGGAACGCCAGCAGCTTCTCGCATATTTCCGCATTAATCCAGAACGCGCTGCCCGGCACCTGGTACTCCTTGCCAGCGCCTTCCGCCGCCACTTTCCATCTCGCCCATTGCGCAGCCCACTCGCTCTTCCACATCAGCTTTCCTTCGCCCTTCAGCGGGTCGTTCTCGCCCTCGTGGCCGCAGCCCTTCGCGGTGCGCGTTTCAAAAGCGTAATCGACGCACTTGTACTGCACCTTGCCCTTCGCAAAGCCTGTGACGCGCGGCGTTATTATCTTGCCGCAGTTGCTGCAGATGGGCGTCCATGGATTCCACGCCTGCGGGCTGAGCTTCGTGTCCCTGTATTTGTTCTGTATCTCCACCAGCTCTTCGACGGCTTTCATCAGTTTCTTTATGTACGGATTGAAATTGCCGCGCTTGTACTCCTCGCGCATCGAGAAGCGTTCCATCTTCAGCGCTATGAACTTGTCCAACGACTCGAAGTACTTGGAAAGGTGGTGCTCCGCGTAGCTTTTGTGACAACCCCACGGGTCCGGTATGTCCGTGACGGGCGCGCCGATGTAATCGGCATAGCTGGCTGGCACGCCCTCGGGAATCTTGCGCATAGGATCCATGTCCTCCGCGACCCAGATGAGCTTTGCGCGCACGCCCGCGTCGAGCAGCGAGCGTGCGACCGCCTCGCCGCGTATCGTGTCGCTCAGCCTGCCTATGTGCAGCACGCCCGACACCGACGCTGAGGATTTGACAACGAACTCCTTGAACTTCGGGATTTTATCGTCTGTGTAAAGGAACTTCTTGCGCGCGACGACTTTGCCGGCTATCTGGTCTGTCCAGAACTCGTACGTCCGTCTCTTCGTCCGCGTTTTTTTCGCTGCCGGCATGTTCGCCTGTCACCAGAAAAATTTCGAGCCCTGCGCGCGCCGTTCACTCGAGCTTGAACTTCTCGAGCATGGCTATCTGCGCGTTAAGCCTCTCTATCTCCTCCTTCAGCTCGTCCTTGTCGTCGAAGCTCGTGCTCGTGTTCATCCTCTGCGAGAGCTCCACCTTCCTCGCCTTCAGCCTGTCTATCTCCTCGTTCACGTCGTTCCGCATCATGGCCGTGCACCCCCGCCGCAAACAGCAACTACTGCGTCATCTTCGAATGCCTTACAAAGAGCTCGTAAACGGCAAGCGTTATCTTGGTCTTGAACTCGGCGTCCATGCCGCTGATTTCGTCGAAGCTGCCCGCGGCGAGCACCTTGCGCATCATATCCTTTCCGTTCTTCACCACGGCCTCGGCGCCGTGCACGTCCGCTCTCGCATACCTGCCCACCAGCGCGACTATCTTGTCGAGGTTGTTGATTATGTTCGCCTTGTGGCCTTCCAGGTACTTGCGCTCGGTCATCCCGGAGTTCATCTCGCGCTTCATGCGCAGTATCTCCGGCTCGAGCTTCAGGTCGCGGTCGCGCAGCAGCGTGTTGTCGCAGAACGCCGTCCGAAAGCGGCGGTCGAACATCTGCTGCGTGGCGATGCAAAGCGCCAGCGGCTCCATCTCCTGCATCGTCATCATGTTTATCGCTAACTAAACTATTGCATTTGTAATTGATTACTTTATCGCTGCGCCGGCCGCGCCTAGAGGAAAAACTCCATAATCACTTCGTCCTTGTACTCGCCGCCCAGCTTCGCGTGCCTCTTGTGAACGCCTACGCGCTTGAACCCGAGCTTCTCGTAGAAACTCAGCGCGCGCTCGTTGTCGTGCAACACGGCAATCACTATCTTCTCGTATCCTTTCTCCCTCGCGAACGACCACGTCGCCTCGGCCAGGCGTTTGCCTATGCCCATGCCGCGGAAGCCGTCCATCACGAACGTCCCTATCATCGCCACGTGTTCCATCTTGTCGGAGTACTTGTAGGGACTGTCTATCGACTGAAGCCCGACGATTTTGCCGCCCGATTCCGCGACGAAGATTGCTTCCCTGTCGGAAAGGGATTGCAAGTACGACCTTTCCTCCTCGGGCGAGAACTTCTTCAACACCGTAAACTTGCCTTCGTCCACGATCGAGCCGAGCACCTTGGCGATGTGCTCCGCGTCCTCCGGCGTAGCGCGCCTTACCACAACGTTTTCCTCGGCCATTCGAACCACAAATAAAATCCCAATAAATAAGCAGAAAAAGCCATAGCATTCATTATAATGTAAAAGCGGTTTTATTGGTGGAAGAACAAAAATCCCAACTATACGGTGAGTATAATGAACAAGACCCGCAGTCCCATAATCGTCCTTTTTGGCCACGCAGACGCTGGAAAAACCACATTGGCGGACAAAATAAGAGGGACCTCTGTAGCTGCTAGGATGGAGCCCGGGTTCTTGACGCAAGCGACCGGCTGTTCGTTCATACCATTGAGTTTTATCGAAAATATCAGCGGCGGGCTTTTGGATAAGTTTAAAATCGAGTTAAAAATCCCGGGGCTTTTGGTGATTGACTGCCCCGGTCACACTGCGTTCATGGGCATGAGAAAAAGGGGCGGAAATATAAGCGATCTTGCTATCCTTGTGATTGATACGACTGAAGGCATACAGGCCCAGACTGACGAGAGTTTGGAAATATTGAAAAGCTACAAAACTCCCTTTTTGATCGCTGCCACTAAAATTGACAAAATCCCCGGATGGTTTCCACAAAACACGAATTCTTTCACCGAGAGTCTTTCCGCGCAAAGCGAGGACGTCAGGGCGGAGGTAGAAAAGAAAATATACCAGCTGGTTTCCCAACTAGCCGGACGGGGGTTTAACGCGGAAAGGTTTGACAGGATAGAGGACTTCACAAAAAACGTGGCGATAGTGCCGGTCTCGGGAGTCACCGGAGAAGGTTTGTCGGAATTGCTGATGATGGTATCGGGATTGGCTCAACAGTTCCTTAAGGATAACCTGCAGCTGTCTGAAAGGTGCAAAGGCACCGTCCTCGAGGTGAAAGAGCTGAAAGGTTTTGGAATGACGATAGATGTAATCATCTACGACGGTGTTTTGCACAAAGGGGACTATTTGATAATCGGTGGGAAGGAGCCTATTGTTACAAAAATAAAAGCGTTGCTGCAACCAAAGCCGTTGAAGGACCTGCGAGTTGAGAAACAGTTCGACATTACACACGAGGTGCACGCCGCGGCTGGAATCAAGATAGCCGCTCCGGATTTGGACAAGGTTGTTTCTGGTTCGCCGATAATTGTGGTAGAGAAAGAAGAAGAGGTCGAGGCTGCCATTAAAGAGGTCCAGAAGGATATACAGCAGATTGAGTTCAGCCGCGACATCGAAGGGATAATCGTAAAGGCGGACACGCTCGGCGCGCTCGAGGCCATGATAAAGCTCGTGGGCGCGGACGGCATACCGATACGCAAGGCCGAGGTCGGGGCAGTGAACAAGCAGGATATAATCGAGGCGCAGAGCCCGAAGGACGAGCTGAAGCGCGTGATATTCGCGTTCAACGTGCAAACGCTGCCCGAAGCAGAGGAACTGTCGAAGGATTTGAAGATCAAGATTTTCAGCAGCGACGTGATATACCACACCGTCGAAGAGTACAAGCAGTGGACATACGAAAGGAAGGAGCGCGAGCTGGCGGAGAAGCTTGCCGCGGCAATGCACCCTGTGAAGTTGAAAATCATCAAGGGCTGCGTTTTTCACGCGAGCAAGCCGTGCATTGTTGGCATCGAGGTTCTGGCGGGCGTGCTGAAGAAGGGCGTCCAGCTGAAGCGCGCGGATGAGCCGCAGGGCAAGCCGATAGGAAAAGTGAAGAATCTGGAGAGCGAAGGCAAGCAGCTCGACTCTGCAAAAACGGGCGACAAGATTGCGATAAGCATGGAGGAGCCGGCTGTAGGAAAGACAATTTTCGAAGAAGACGTGCTCGTGTCCTATCTGACGCAGGACGACCGCCGACTGCTTTCGGAAGTACGCGAGAAGCTTTCCGAGGACGAGAAGACGCTGCTCGAGGAGATTTAGATTATGAAAGTGAAAGACTTTGTGCACAAAATAAAAATCATATCTTTAATTATGGATTGGCCTTTGCCATTTAATTTTATAAAATTACTTGTTTTAGTTATAACTTCTATTCCAATATTTATTGCATTTTATTTTGCGGTTGATGTTTTCAATCCTGAATTAAGACTAATTTCTGTAATTATCTTTTTGTTAGGAAGATTCGCAGACAATTATTCAACATACAGATTAATTAAAGAGTCAGATAACAAATTTTTCGAATATGGGTTAAATAAATATTTTTACGAATCAAACCCGACAATGAGCAGTCACCCCACAAAAAGTGGATTGTTCAAATCTATTTTAATTATTGAAGTTCCAATTTTGTTGGTTTCTTCATTTATTTATCCACCAGTTTTACTCGGATACGGTCTTGGTTCATTTGTTGCATGGTACAATAATAAAAAATTATTTACCCAACTTCTCAAAGCAAAATCTCTTGGAAAAAAGATTAAAAAAATGATTTTAAATGGGAAAAAATATGGAGAAATAAACGAATATCTAGACAAACGTTTGAATATTGTTCTAAATGGAAAATTCGAAAAACCTAAAAAAATTTTTAATAAAAAATGAGATAAGCTACTTTAACGTTTTAATTTTCCCCAGGTGCGTCCCGTCCAGCATGTACGCCTCCATCTTCTGCGGCTTCAACGCGCCCGACTTCATAAGCGGCCCCAGGTAGCCCTCGTCCGCGCGGCGCGGCGAGTTCAGCGGCATCCCGCTGATGATGGGGTTGAACGCGGGAAAGATTATCGTCTCGAGCTTTCCGAATTTGAACTCGCCTCCTCTTCCCTTTCTGCGTTTCGAGCCGATGCTGTACTTTTTCCGCAGTATCTTCTCGTCGAGCGTCCCTTTAGCCCACACCTTCTCCACGATGCGGAATCCGAAATCGTCCACGAACTCGACTGTCGGATGGATGTGCGCTGTAAAAAGGTAGTCGCACTTCAGCAGTTCCTTCGCAGGCCACGCGTGGCCGTGGAAGAAGCCGTACGGCCCGATTGAAAATCCGTGGCTATCGTAGACTTCAACACTTTCCGGAATTAACCCCTTCAAATCTGAATCATGATTACCGTGGCATAAAAATATTTTAGTCTTCTCAGCCAGCGGCTCCAAAAGTTTTGGTATCTCGCGTATTTCTCTAAAGCTTATACCAGGCACTTTGTGCTTCAGGTCGCCGATGATGACGAGCTTTTCGGCCTGCGTAATTTTTATCAACTTGTCTATCTCTTTGTAGAATTTTTCCGCCTGCGGCGCAATTATTATCCCAGATTGATAAAGCTGATGTTCCAATCCCACATGCAAATCTGCCACAACTAGAATTCTTTCTTCTAGAATAGATAGTGCTGGACAATTTGCAATGAAACGAATGGTCATATTAATTACCTTAAATTACTTTATAATGAATTTTACAGTTAGCTTTTGTTTCATTGTCTATTCTCAGCGGAAGTGCACCTCCAAAAGTGGT
>Ga0315289_10002376_pt1 | contig 28879 bp, 44 predicted proteins | sample YL17G11_40_MG_FD_203452 | JGI IMG/M metagenome (GOLD analysis project Ga0315289, IMG submission 203452) | Sediment microbial communities from Yellowstone Lake, YNP, Wyoming, USA - YL17G11_40 | ecosystem: Environmental > Aquatic > Freshwater > Lake > Sediment | place: USA: Wyoming | collected... | reverse complement strand
GCCGCTCAGGTCACCGGTGACGCTCAGGTTTACGGTAACGCTCAGGTCTCCGGTATCGCTCTGGTCTCCGGTGACGCTCAGGTCTCCGGTGACGCTCAGGTTTACGGTAACGCTCTGGTCTCCGGTAACGCTCTGGTTCACGGTAACGCTCAGGTCTCCGGTAACGCTCTGGTCTTCGGTAACGCTCTGGTCTTCGGTAACGCTCGGGTTGACCATGGGGAACTCACCACTTAACCCACTGTTCGTCGTGAGCGCGGTGAGCGGCATGTCGTGACTCTTCCCACACCCGTGGAGGTGGCAGATGGATCTCACGCCAGCGAAGAAGCAGTACATTGATTCGTTGCCTTACGCGGATTTGCTTCACCATGTTCGCTTCGTACCTGTGGGTGATCCGATATTCCAGGGTGAGACGGGTGCCTATTGGCTGCAACGGATGAAAGAGTTGCGTGCTCAACCCGGTGGTCAGGAAGAGCACGTTCGCGAGTCAAAAGCGATGGGTTGGTGAACGACTATGCCTTCTCCTGACGCACTGTTCGTGGTGTGCTAGTATGAATGAGAAGCGACGCCTGTCGATGCGTGGCAACAAGAACGCTGTAGGTCCTCGTCCATCGATCCGTGGCAACAACAACCCAATGAAGCGATCCGACGTCTCTCGGAAGAGTGGTGAGACGCAAAAGGGAAAACCACGCCCATCGGTGTGTGGTGATAAGAATCCAATGAAGCGTGAGGAGGTGAAGGCGAAGATTCGGGGTGGTAGGAATCCGATGTCTCAATTATGCGCACGTGCGCGTGTGTCTGAGGCAAAGGTTCGACTTATCCTTGCAGGCAAACTCCACCCTGAACACAGAGGTAAGAGTGGCTACTTCGATTCCGTGAAGAACGGAAAGTGTTTCCACTATCGATCGTCCTATGAGTTGCTCGCGCACCAAAGGTTGGAAACTGACGAGACCGTTTCCTCCTTTACACCTGAACCGTTCTCGATCCCGTACACCCGAGATGATGGTTCTCACCATAGATACATTCCCGACATTCTCGTCACGTACCTTTCCGGGAGACGTGAGTTGATCGAGGTGTCAGCGGGATGGGAACTTGAGCGGAAGCATCTGAAACTTCACGCTGGAAAACTGTGGTGTAGGCAGAATGGAGTAACGTTCGTTGTCTGGTCGGAGGAGGAAGTTGTTACCCGATCGTGAGGTGAGGCGAGAAGATTGGCATATAATATAGCGTGAACTTGTACGGAGGTGGATTAGTGTGTTCTCGCATGAATGCCTTGTTTATCGTAGACGGATCGTCGATGGTGCGGAGAGCGTACCACGTGGCTGTCGACATGGACATGACAAGTCCCTCCGGTGAACCGACTAAGGCCACCTATATCTTCACCCGGATGTTGTTCTCCGGTCTCAGGGACTTCAGACCGAGACACTTCGTCTTCGCCCTCGACTCCCCCACTCACATATTGTCCAGGAGGCAGATCTACCCCCTCTACAAGGTGAGACCGCTCAAGGACGACGTGACAACCGGACCCGACTTCGAGCCCCAACTCAAGCGGATTCTCGAGATCCTCACCCTGGTGGGTATCTCGATTGTCCAGTACCACGGGTACGAGGCGGACGACGTGATCGCGACTATCGCGAAGAAGGCGTCACGTGACACCGAGGTCGTGATAGTTGGGTTGGACAAGGACTTCGCGCAGTGTGTCAATGACAGAGTTCTCCTCTACAATCCGACCAAGCGGGTTTACCTCGACCGGGAGGGTGTGATGAGGTGGAAGGGGTTCCCACCCGAGGTGTCTCGTGACGTCCAGGCGTTAACTGGTGACGATGGCGATAACGTCCCCGGTGTCCCCGGTATAGGTGACAAGACCGCCGCGAAGTTGTTAGCTAAGTACGGGGACTTGACCACTCTCTACAGCCACCTCAACGAACTTACTCCCCCTTTGAGGGAGAACTTGGAGAGGTACAAGCAGCAGGTGTTCGACATCGCTCTTCCGCTCGTGACACTGGTGGACAACCTCCCGATCGAGGTTCCCGTAACTCCCCTCACGATGTCCGAGACCAGTTTCGGCTACCTGCGGAAGTTGTTCCTCCAGTTGGGGTTCGACAGTTTGTTGGGTGAGCTGGTGCTGGTCTACCAGTCTCTGCCCCACTCGTGATAAGGATGGTGTGTGATGGGAAACCCAACCCCTGCGAAACCGGAGGACGTTGTCATCACCCTGGTAACGGGACTCAACACTCTTAGGGACATGTGCATCCGTACACCAGATGAGCCAAGTGGGTCTCTCCTCGTGCACTGGGAGAAGGATGGTTTCGTCTCCACGTTGCTCTACTCACTTGCGGTGAAGTTCCTCAACGAGCACGGTATCGAGACCGAGGACGAGGTTTTCACTGTTGGTGAGAGGAGAGCACAACTCGAGGAAGAGGAGAGGCAACTGAGCGCGCCTCATCCGGAGTTGGTGGCGGTGGTGCGGAAGGAAGGAGACCACGTGGAGGTTCGGGTGTTCTCTGGTGAGGGGGAGACACGTGGGTTCTGCGGTTCACTGAGTTTCCCGTTCAAGGACTGGGATGAGACGCACCAGTTCGTGTTCGACGAGGTGGTGGATGAAGATCATCGCACGTGACGAATCCGGGAGGGAATTCCCGAAGTTTCCCCATTTCTACACGAATGATGGGGGAAAGTTGATCCTCTCCCTCGGCTACCCCATCGAGTACGAAGTGACACCCGAGTTCCTGGTGGAACTCTTCACCCACTCTGGTGGGGAGTTTACCATCGACATTGGTGGTCGCCTCCATTTCGGTCACAAGGTCTTGGTGAAGGTTGCTGATTTGCTCCTGGCGGTGGGTAAGTTGTTTGATGAGGTGCGGACTCTGCAACCACCCCCTGGGACCTGTTGACCCCATTTGCCATATAATAGGGTGACGTGTGGCGGAACACCAAGTTGTCGAGGGTGACCTTCTGACCGTCCTCCCGACACTGGGGGTGTTCGACTTCATCTACGCGGACCCCCCTTACGGGATCAGTCACTTGTCACGACCCATCGATTTCGGGAAGATGGGTGTCTACCAAGTGCCACCTGATACCTCATACGACACTTTCGCCAGTGAGGAGGACTACACCCGTTTCACCTGCAAGTGGGTGAGGTGGGTTGCCTCATGTCTGTCCCCGGGTGGGAGTGTGGTGGTGAGTACCACACATCACCACCTTGACACACTCTTGTCGGAACTGAAGGGGTGTGGGTTGAAGCACCTACACAACATCGTGTGGCTCAAGACGAACGCAATCCCCAACATGTCCGCCAAGTTGTTGATGCACACACACGAGTACCTCCTCTGGTTCTCTAAGGGTGGTGGTTGGTATATGGACTACCACTGGTTGAAGAGTTGGAATGGTGGCAAGCAGTGTCGGGATGTCGTGTCCTTCCCGATGACCTCCGAGAGCGAGAGGGTGAGGGTTGACGGGAAGATGATCTGTCGAGCGCAGAAACCCTCCGCATTGATGGAGTGGATCGCGCGTGGGTTTACCAGACCCGGTTCCCGACTCCTCGAGGCATTCGGTGGAGTTGGGTCGTTCGCTGTTGCGGTGAAGAACGTGGGTGAGAGGTCTTGTGTTGTGGTTGAAAAGGACCCCACCCGTGCTGCGATCATTCGAGGTAGGTTGGATCCCGGTGGTGGCGAAATTGGTTAACGCACACGGTAATGAGTGCACGAGCAACCGTGGGATGTGGGTTCAAATCCCACCCACCGGTCCACCCCAAGATGGGGAGGGTTGACCCCGATGCCCATTTGCACCAAGTGCCAACTCTTCGACAAAGCACAGAGGAACTGTATCCCGTGTGACGGTGACGAGTGCCGGTTAGGTCTGATGTTGGTCGGGGAGGCTCCCGGTTGGGAGGAGGACAGGACTGGGCGGAACTTTGCTGGCGACGCGGGTGTGTTGTTGAACAGGGTCCTCGGGTGGGTTAGTATCAGGAGGGAAGACGTTCCCGTCGCAAACATTCTACGGTGTCGTCCTCCTAGTAACAGAGACCCCACCGATGAGGAGATTGATGCATGCCGACCCCACCTGGTGGACGACATCAGACGGTTGAACCCCAAGGTGGTCGTCCTGATGGGAAACTTCGCTGCTCACTCCGTCCTTAGGGTTGGGAGGTCGGGGATCACAAAGGTTAGGGGGAGTGTGAGGACGTCAGACGAGTTCCCCGGTGTCTACTTCATCCCCACACTCCACCCCGCGAGTGCCCTCCGTAGGTGGCAGGATGAGTTGCCCCTTCGTAGGGACCTCTCCCTTGCTCTTAGGATCTGTCGTGAGGGGTACCACCAGATCGAGACCAAGTACTCCGTCTGTCGGACACCCGAGGAGGTCGAGTGGGTGTTGAGGAGACTCTCGGACTCCACAATAGACTTCTGTGAGGTCGACTCCGAGACCACCGGGTTCGACTGTTTGTCCGACAAAGTGGTCTGCGTGAGCTTCTCCAATAGGGAGGGTACGGGGTGGGCGGTACCTATTGTGGGGTACCAAGGTAGGGAGGTCTGGTCTCCCGACGACAAGGTTCGCGTGGTTGGTGCTCTGAAGAGGTTCCTCGAGGGTGATACACCGAAAGCGATGCAGAATGGTCAGCAGTTCGACAGACTCATGTTCCGGGGGTCCTTTGGGATCGAGATGGAAGGTCTCGTGGTGGACTCCATGTTGTTACACCACCTGGTGGACGAGAACCTCCCCCATGGACTCGACTTCCTCTCTGGTTGGTACACCGACGTGAGTGGGGAGTACAAAGACGTTCCCGAGATGAGGAAGAAGGGTGGTGCGAGCAACGTTCCCGACGACAAACTTTGGGAATATTCATCAAAGGACGCGGACGTGGGTTACAGGGTTTCTCGTGCGGTCCTCAGGGACGCAGTTACCGAGGACGTCCTGAAGGTCCACAACCGGATCACCCTCCCATACGCGAGGGTCATGGCCGACGCGGAGTGGTACGGGATCAGGATCAACATGGACACCCTGAACGAGTACCACGAACTCTACATGGCTCGCTACAGTGACCAGGTCAAGAAGGTGTACGAAGCAGCGGGGTGTGAGTTCGACATTCGGTCACCCCAGCAGAGGGTGGACGTGTTGTTCAACAAGTTGAAGCTCCCCATCGTGAGACGAAACCCTCCTTGTGTGTCCAACCCGAAGGGAAACCCCACCACGGATGCCGCCGCGTTGACCGAGTTGAAGAAGGTCCACCCGGTTGCGGGGGAACTCATCAAAGCCACACAGATTGCACACGACATCGGGACCTATTTGAGGGGGATGAACGGAAATGAAGGAATCCTCAAACACGTCCGGTCGGATGGGAGAGTCCACCCAAGGTGGAAGCTTCACGGTGCCGTCACGGGCCGCTTGTCGAGTGAGGACCCAGCGATACAGAACATCAAGAGGGACACTGATGACCCCGAACAGGCAACCTTCAGGAGGATCTTCGCCGCGACCGAGGAGTGGGTGTTCCTGAGTTTCGACTACCAGCAGGCGGAACTCTACGTGGAGGCGAAGGTCGCACCGGATGACACACTCCTCGATATGTTGCTCCACCCACCAGAGGTCCAACTCCCTGACGGGAAGGTTGTCAAGATAGACGTCCACATGCGTGTTGCTGGGCAGAAGTATGGCATCCCTCCAGAGTTGGTTACCAAGGAGCAACGGTACTTCGCGAAGTTTGTGGTCTTCGGGTTGAACTATGGCGAGACGGCGTACGGGTTGGCGGAGGACTTGGGGTGTTCCGAGGGGGAGGCGCAAAAGTACATCGACTCCTACTTCAGCCTCTTCAAGGGTGTGGCTGCTCACTTTGCCAAGACTAGAGCGATAGTGGACTCCGGGGGGATAATCGTCTCTCCGTTCGGGAGAAAGCGGAGACTCTACGCTGCACCAATGCTCAAGAAGGCACTCGAGGAACGGAGGCACTCGAAGGAGGTTCTCGGGGACTTTCGAAGGGCGCTGAACGAAATGTATCGCATGGCGGTAAACGTTACTATCCAGTCGCCTGCCAACGACGCCCTCGGATTGGGTGCCATTCGGATCGCGGAGAGGTTGAGGAAGTATAAGCTAAAGGGTCGCTTGTTGATAAGCCACCACGACGCGTGGCACGGTGAGTGCCCCGAGGACGAGCTTGTGGACACTGCGGAGATCGTGAAGGAGGAACTCGAGAAACCCATTCCCGAGTTGGGTGGCCAGGTCATCCCTACCGAGGCTACCATCGGTCGGTGTTGGGGCGACGACAGCATAAAGGTGAAGGGAATCACGTGAAACTCTGCACCAGTTACTTCGCGAAGCACGGTAAGCACCCGAACGCTGTCTCCATCGGGGGACGTAACTGGTGGCTTCCGAACCTTCCAGCGATCCCGGAACTTACCCCACCATGGGACCTGGTGGCGGATTACAAGTACCACGGTCTTAGTTGGGAGGACTACGCTAAGCAGTACGTAACTCAACTCGACCACCTCGGGGTTGGTCGGGTGGAGGGTCTACTAAGGGATGGTATGGTGCTCCTTTGTTGGGAGGGACCTGACAAGCACTGCCACCGGCATCTGTTAGCGGACTGGTTGCGGAAGTTGGGTCATGATGTGAGTGAGTTGGGGTAGGGACAAGTACGTTTTCCACCCTCCGGTCGCCATATAATATAACGAGGTGTAAGAGGAGGCACTCCGGTGAAGCACTGTTGGTGTGGCGAAAGGTTCAGTTCCGCTAGACAGGTGCGAGAGCATGTTAGGTCGCTCTCATCACCTGACCACTTTGAGTGCCCCATTGGCGACCTCAACGGGATCGGGTACAGGTGCCTTCGCACAGGTAAATCGTGTACCGAGGTTCGAGCGGAGATGAGAAAGGAGACATGGCGATGGAACGGGTGATAGCGACCATCGGTGGCAACCCGGTAACGCTGAGGGTTCACGCGAACCTGTGCCTCAGAGCGACCTGGGTTCGGTCGGAGTTGAGGAAGCAGTTTGGCCACCAGGTTCCCGACCACCTCGAGCGTGACGCCGACTGGCAGGTGCTTCTCCAGTTCCCTCATGGGGAACTCGCGTACGACTACGAGGAGGGGATCCGGTTCAGCTGGGACCCCGACCACCTCGATACGTTGCTCACCTTTGTGAGGATGTTTCTCAGGAAACACAACCTCCCACTCGTCGACGACAAGCCCAACGAACGTGGTGAACGTCCCGTCGGTGCGGTGTTCACGTGCCAACTCAACGCGATGGGTGGGAACATTCCCAAGTTGGAGGACGTGTTCCTGTCGCACGGCTTGGTCCGGTCGAAGCAGTTCAACTTCGTGTGGGAACTGAGGGTGTAAGGGGATTCGCGTGTCAACACCGAAGAAGGGTGACGTGGTCACAGCTGCCGCACTCAAGAAGTTGTTCGGCGGTCGAGACGCGGTACCCGTTCTCTCCCACCTGGCCATCTTGGAGGTTCTACCACGTGAGAGGAAGCAGTGGCAGAAGTTCCGCCTCCTGGTCGACCTCCCAACTGGCGAACAGTTCGCTGAGATGGAGCGCACGATGTACACCACTACCGTCGGTGCCCTCGTCGAGGACGCCTTCTGTGAGTTCGAGACTCTCCAGGGTGAGATGGACGACTGGTACAGCAACCTTCCCGAGCAGTTTCAGCAAGGTGATAAGGGGCAAGCACTGGAGGAAGCGAGTGGGATGCTCGGTGGTCTGAACCGGTCCGACATACCACAGGTTGCCGAGGGGTTGACCGTATTCTTCCGCCCGGGTCAGGGTCTTGGCAGTCGGTCCGCGCGCTGTGAGGAAGCATGCGCTATGCTCAATGCGGCGAAGAGAGCAGTCGAGGAACAAGTGGCGAAGTTGGAGGAAGATGACGAACTGAACGAGTCTATCAACGACCTCAACGCGTTCGCGGATGAACTGGAGGGTGCTGCTGGTGAGGCAGAGGGTGTCGAGTTTCCGGGGATGTTCTCGTAAAGGAACGCACGATGGGTTGGCTTCTACGAGTTGTGTGGAAGGAGGTACCCACGCTGGTCCTCCGCCTCGTGGTTGCGTTCATTTTCCTCTCCCTGGTCGTTCTCTTTGCACTTCTCTGGTAGGAGGGTTGATTGTGATGCAACTCGGGTACGTGTTCAGAGACTCCCATGGGAGACCTGCCGCGGTTACTCTGCAATATGGGAACCCTGACGGGTTGGGATGGACGGTGGTCCTTGCCTTGGCCGACCCCAACGCACCCGTGATGTCGATGACGAACGGGATCGAGTGTTACGTCCAGCAGGCAATCAGTGCTCTGCGGGTGAGGCTTCTGGACGTTATACCGAGAAACATTCGGTGGGTCGAAATCGACTCTGAAGGTGAGTACAGTGTGGTTACCTTCGATTGGGATGGGGAGATACCCCTCGACCCGAAGTGGGCACCCACCACGAGGGAAGAGGTTTCCCACTGGTTGGGGTAACGTGACGAACACACTACAACTCGCCCATCTCGCCTTGCTCGTACCGTGTCTGTCGACCCCCGGGAACCCACTCGACACACTGTGGAACGCGGTTGTCCAGGTCGAGTCTCACGGAGACCTGAACCCGAAGACAAACGATCGCGACTCGCGTGGGATCGTGCAGATCCGTGTGAAGACTGTTATTGACTGCAACCGGATAGCGAAACTAGCGGGTGACGTGAGGCGGTGGACGCTCGATGACCGTCTCTCCGTGGAGAAGAGTTGCGAGATGTTTGGTGTATACCTTGGGTTCTACGGTGCACGGTATTGTAAGCGGTACAAGGTTGGTCGCGTACCCTTCGAGGTACTTGCTCGGATCTGGAACGGAGGACCGGATGGCTGGCGAAAGCAAACTACGGATGACTACTGGGCGAAGGTGAGGAAGGAACTCGAACGTGGGTGAGTCCACCTCTCGGGTCGCCATATAATATAACAAGGAGGGTGTGAAGGTGAAACTCGAGGACCTGGATACGAAGGCACTAGCGATCCAGATCGGTGGGTGGGTTACTCTCGTGTCACACCTACCGGAGGAGAGGGGTGAGCGTCTCCGTACTCTTAGGAGTCTCGGTCACACGTTGGTCCAGACCGGAGAGTCCCTCCGCACACTCGACGGAGCACATGTGATGTCGATGCATGAGGTCGAGGCGTTCGTTTGTCCCGGTTGCCACCAACCCCTCCCGAAGTCACTCCAAACCAGTAGCGGCTATTGCCTCGCGTGCTCCGGAAGGACCTAGCGGTGTTCAAAAACTACAAACGGGATATCCGTGAGGCGTGTCTGAAGGAAGGGCACAGCCCTGAGACCGCGGATATCTTGTTGAGGTCACTCAGCGACGACAGCCTCTTGTCCGCGATCAAGTACAGATCGACCCCCCTCCAGGTGGCCCTGACCGCTATTGGCGCCCTCCGTACTCGGGTCGGTCAGGTGAGGTGTTCCTGGTGTGGAAATCTCGTACTCAAGACGGACTGCCGGGAGTTCGGTCGTAGTAGGGAGAGGATGTACATGGTCTGCACCATATGCAAACCCTGGGAGGGAGTGACGTGAGAGCAACCCCACGACGTGACGGGTCGGTTCGGGTAACCGTCCAGGCACACATCACCTCCCACCTGACTTTCAACGACGTGGTTTCGTTGCTTGGGTACCATGCTGCAGTCTTCGGTGTTGACCGTTTACCAAAAAGTCGGAGTGCCGCCCTCCGGGTGGTGCGTGAGACTCTCGAGAGTGAGGGGGTGAGTGCTTTCACCCGTGCGGGTGACGAGGTTTCGAACGAGGCTTTCATGGAAGCACTCCCCTCAGTGGAGAGACTCGTTAGCGAGTTGTTCCCCGACCTGAAGGGCCAATCCCGTGGACCAAAAACAGAGTAACGTCTACATCGACCCCACCGCTCTCGTTGACGACTCCGTCCACCTTGAGCGGGGGACGAAGATCTGGCGTAACTCCCACGTGATGGAGGGTGTGGTGATTGGCAAGAACTGCATCATCGGGGAGAACGTCTTCATCGGAAAGGGTGTCGTAGTCGGTGACGGGTGTAAGATCCAGAACGGCGCGCAGGTCTTCGAGGGTGTTACTCTCGACCCCGACGTGTTCATCGGACCCCACGTCGTGTTCACTAACGTGTACAACCCTAGGGCGTTCATCGAGTGCAAGAGCGAGTTTCGAACGACGATCGTCAAGAGGGGTGCGACTATTGGTGCGAACGCCACGATCGTCTGTGGTCACAACATTGGTCGCTATGCGTTCGTCGCGGCTGGTGCGGTCGTGGTGGAGGACGTACTCGACTTCACCAAGGTAATAGGTGTGCCCGCCCGTCCACGCGGTTGGGTGTGCAAGTGTGCTGCGGGGTTGAGTTTCCCACTGGACAAGTCCATCGCGAGGTGTGCGGTGTGTGGTGAGGAGTACGTGTGGAAGGACGGGTTTGTTAGCGAGTGGGTGGGAAAGCATGAGTGACTTCACCCAACGAAGGCTTCACGAGTTCATCGACGTGACACTCCGTGGCACGGGTAAGTCTGAAGTCTGGTTTGACTGGGATGTGCTGCACCACGCCTACCTGGAGGATGTACCCACTAGATCTGAACTCGCAATACTGCAAATCGCATCTGTTGGTTCCTTTGCGCGACCCGTTGACGAGTACTTGTCGTTCCGTGGCCACCTCAACATAGCCGCCAGGAGACATGACGCGCGTTTGTCGTTCCACCACGCGGGTGGTGCGAACTTGGTTTGTTTCGATAGGGAGACATCTTCTGGTAAGGGGATGGCCATGGGAAAGCTAGCTGATTACGTTATGGCCTTTGCGATTCGTGGTCCGTGCACCTGTGGGAGGTGCATCGATGCACCCGCTGATGCTAAGGACCTACAACCCGCGGGTCACACGGTTGACCTGACGTTCTTCAAGGTTGCGAGTAAGCCGGGTGCGAGTGCTGAAGTCTTCGAGCGCTTGGCACGGAGCGAGTTCCCCGGATGGTTTGACCACCGTGAACACAACTATCTGGAGATGGGTGCGGCGATGGGAGACCAGGGACTGGCCTTGATGACTATTGGTCTCGGGCACGTTCTCGGTGTCTGGCGAGCCCTCTCACCGGAGACACTGCTCTCAGGTCTGCCACCTGATTTGAAGATGCAGTTGGCTGGTGGTGGCTTCGTTGCAATGAATGTCGCGTCGAAGAAGGAAGTGGTAAAGGTCCTCTCGAAGGGAGCGTAGCGTGAGAACCACGCGTCGTATTGGTAGGGTGTGCGGTAGCTGCACAACGATCGCGAACCTCGTTGAGAGGCTCCTCGGTAGAGCACCCGAGGTGGGAGACATCGTTTGGTGGCGGGACGCCCGGTTTGCTGTGGAGGGGGTCGAGCACGGGTGTGCAACTCGGGTGCGCATGTGCTGTGAGGATCCTAAGAGGTGGCGTACGTACAAGAGGTTCCACTGCAAGAGGTGTAGGCAAGGAGAGGGAAGTGGATCCACTAACTGAGAATCTACTCCGTACCGTGTACCTCCACGGTGACGAAACCGTTGAGGGGATGTTCCAGAGGGTGGTGGACTACGTCCTACAGGACGAACCCGAGCACGTTCGGTCTGATGTCCTCGAGGAGATGAAGAAACTCAGGTTCCTTCCCAACTCACCCACCCTGATGAACGCGGGTGCGACGAATGGTTGTCTCAGCGCGTGTTTCGTGGTGCGACTGGAAGACTCGATGGAGTCCATCCTTACTGCGCAGTACAAGATGGCGAAGATCCATTCTCAAGGCGGCGGAACTGGATTCTCGTTCTCCTCACTGCGTCCTCGCGGGTCGAAGGTCGGTAGTGGGGGTGAGGCGTCCGGTCCCCTCGCGTTCCTGAAGATGTTTGATGCGACTACCGTAGCAATCAAACAGGGTGGGCGTAGGCGGGGTGCGAACATGGGTGTGATGGACATCAGTCACCCCGATGTGGAGGAGTTCATCACTGCGAAGAGGGACACCTCCCAACTCCAGAACTTCAACCTCTCCGTGATGATACCCGACAAGTTCTTCTCGGCACAACCCCCAGACGATGCGTTCGAGGCACGCAAGCTCTTCGATAAGATTGTTGAGAGCGCGTGGATGACGGGTGAACCCGGTGTTCTTTTTTACGACAGGATCAACAGGGACAACCCCGTTCCGTCGCTAGGTCCGATCGTTGCGACGAATCCGTGTGGGGAGATTCCACTTCCCTCACCATCTGTGTGTAATCTCGGGAGCATCGACGTGGCGAAGTTCGTGAAGGACGGAGAGGTGGACTGGGACGACCTCGCACGTGTGATTAGGTTGGCCGTGCTGTTCCTCGATAGGGTGGTGGATAGGGGAAACTATCCGTTCCCCGAACTCGCCGAGGCGGCGGCGAAGACACGCGCAATCGGTCTTGGTGTGATGGGGTTTGCTGACGCTCTCCTAAAGATGCGGGTCTCCTACAATAGCGAAGACGCTGTGAAGTTTGCGGAACAGTTGTCAACCAACCTACAGCGAGTCGCTGAAGACGAGTCCCTCCACCTTGGTGAGGAGAGAGGACCGTATCCGCTCCACGGTAACGGTTCCAAGGGGAGACGTAACGCTCTGTTGCTGGCAATCGCACCCACCGGGTCGATCTCTCGCATCGCGGGAACCTCCTCCGGGATTGAGCCTAACTTCTCTTGGGTCTACACACAGAAATCGTTGGAGAAGGAGTTTGAGGTGGTTCACCCCCTGTACGGGTCGCTTCGGGATAAGGAGAAGGTACCCGACTACTTCGTAACTGCGCATGAGGTCCCCTGGGAACAACACATCAAGATCCAGGCGGCGTTTCAGGAGCACGTGGGGGGTGGTGTTAGTAAGACCATAAATCTGCCACACGACGCGACCAAGGAAGACATCGGGAAGGCGATCCTCCTCGCACACGCTTTGGGTTGTAAGGGCATCACAGTCTACCGGGACGGGTGTAGGGAGGGACAGGTCCTCAAGGTTGCGGGAACGGGGAGGCGACCCCCGTGTCGTGTGGGTAAGACGGTTGAGCAACAGATCGGGTGTGGGTCCCTATTCCTCCACGTCAACAAGTGGGACGGGGAAGTTAGGGAGGTGTTCGCACAAGTCGGGAAGGAAGGGGGGTGCCCTTCACAATCCTCTGCATTGGGTATCCTTCTCAGTGACATCGCTCAGGGGAAGACCTCACTCCGCACTGTGGCTGAGGACCTGCGTGGGATCAAGTGTCACTCGTGCATCAAGACGGGTGCAAAGGTCCTCTCGTGTCCCGACGCGATTGCTCGAGTGCTACTGAACGAGCTGAAAGGCGAACCAGTCGGGGTTGGTCTTACCAACAAGGAGATCGAAGCGATTGTCGGACTGGAGGATGACACCTGTCCCGACTGTGGTGAACCACTCGCGAGGGCTGGTGGGTGTAAGCAATGTTTGGGTTGTGGGTGGTCGAGATGTGGGTGACGTGTCGCCATATAATATAACGAGCCCACAATAGGAGGCATGGTAATGGACCCTCGCAAGAACACCACCGTCACGAACGGGGATTGGTGTGTGTCGTGTCAGACGGGAGGCACCACCGTCGTTACGGACGGGGATTGGAGCACTGCACACCGAACGGGGGGTGGCAACCCTGGTGTGCGGTTGGACGTGTACAAGTTCCCTCTCGGTCACCACATCTCGAAACCCATGCAGAAGGGTGACCACTTCGGTCGGGTGTTCCCCTCAGAGGAGGAGGCATGGGGGTTTGCCCTCGAGAGAGGGTACACTCAGTGGTACGGGAGGAACCTCTGTGAGTTCCACTCCAACAGGTCGTTCAGACGACACACAGGTCGGGAGTCTATGACCCCGAACGACACCCTCTGGCAACTCCACATGCGTGTGGGTCGGCACAGAGGTCTTGCGTGTGCAAGGTAAGGGGAGACAATGAGAGGACCACTGAGCCACAACCTGACGGGTGGCCTTGTCCAGGGTTACTGGTACAGGGTTATCGCGCTCGGTTCGACCTTCGACTTCTGGATGGAGAGGAAACTCTCCCGTATGGAAGCTCGCAAGGTCGCACTGGAGTTCATCGGCTCTGACATCTACGCTGACGCGGACATCGATTCGGTCGTCTCGTTTGTGCCCCGTACATGAGGAGGTGTACCATGTCCGACAGGTCGACTCGCAAACAGAAGTTCATCGACACCCTCGCCGAGTGGTTGACGAGGGACCTTGCGACACGTTCGATCTTGCTGCGGATGGGTAAACGTGAGGCACAGGATTGGGCTGAGTTGTACGGTCTGTCCGGTTGCCACGGTTACGCGACCAAAGAGGAAGCGGTGGCAACACTCACCGAACTTCTGGGGTAGGGTGCAATTGTGATCTGCTTGCGGTGTGGCTACTGTTGCAAGTGGCTATCGGTCGTCATTGTTGACGGCCCTGCTAAGGGACCAGTTGAAGGAAACCTCGTGTTCCACGAGGGTGGTGGCAAATCTTGTAAGCACCAGAGGGGCAGTGAACCCGGTAAGTATCGTTGCGCGATCCACAACAAGCGGTGGTACAAGAATACGCCTTGTGCTCACCACGGCCAGATCGAACGGTCACCGAGGGACAAATGTCGGATGGGTGTGTACCAACTCGCTTTGGCAAGGAATGTGAAGAAAGAGGTTGACGATGGCAAGGCGGAAGGTAGAGTCGAAGGTGTACGAGGTGTTGGTACAATCTCGGTGTGACGACCCCGGCTGTTGGGTACGAGTCTCGTACAACGACTACCTTCTGGACCACGAAGACGGGGTGAGGACTCGTGTTGATGGTGTTGAGGACACAAAGAAGGAGGTGGGTGATGCTAAACTTTGACCAAGCCGAGTACGCACATGTGCCCCAGCGGACGCGAGAGGCTCTTCGTGCGTACTTCACCGACTTCGTCCCTCCCGGAGGCTTCCTGCGAGCGGTCCTGTCCAACGACCTTATGGAAGCCATGGGACGGGCTGACGAGGAGAACCGGACAACGTTGTTCTCCATCTGCTCCTTGTTGTACAACGAGTGCCCCAAGTGGGTGGAGACACCTTGGGGGCACCTCCAAACCTACGGTGACCTGGAGTTGGTGGGTGCTTGGTTGGCTTTGCGCCACAAGACCGACCACCCGGACTGGCTCGAGGGGTGGCGCAAGAGGTGGTGCGTACCCGCTCCCGACCCACCCACTCCCGGAACCTAGACCGTTAAGGAGGAAGTGATGCGACCCACATGTTCGGTGTGCAAGATCCCGATGCGCAGGTCGAAGTCTCGACAGACGATGTACGGGACCGTCGAGCACGTTTGCCCCAAATGCGGACGTGCTCGGTACGCTCCTATCGAGCAACCCGACCTGGGTTCGTCAACCAAGCAACCCAATCTGGGTTCGTCAACCAAGTCGCGGTAAGCCGTGAGACGGGTGCGGGAGAATGACCCGCCCGGCGGGAAGGAGTCGCATCCATGAATGCAAAACCCGAATGGTGTCCGCACACTGATTGTGGTTTCTTGGCGGGTTGGCAACTGATATGCGGTGGGCGGCTTCCAGCACCCGTGCAACACGAGGAGGACTTCAACACGCACCGAATCTGCTTTAAGTTGCCCACGGAGATATTTGATTTACAGGTTAACCGGAGTGATTGCTGGTTAATTGGTCGCGTATTGGCCAAACTGAGAGAACCATGACCCACGCGGCGGGAAGGAGCGACGATGCCTGACCTGAACAAGCGTCTGGCGTCCGTATTCAGCAAGCCCTGGCCGGAGTGGTATAGTCCCGCCCTTCAGGTCTTGTGGCGTGACCCGTGGGGTGGGTGGAGAACCGGGAGCAAATACAAGCACGAGCATTGTTACAGCGATGACGCGATTGAGAGGACAGAGTACGAGGTCCACGCCATCTGCGAGAAGTGGCTGAGGGAGCGGTTGGTGGAGAAGAAAGCCTATATTCTGCTGCACGCGGACGGCTGGTGGTTTGTGGAGCGGCATCTGCGCGGACCGGATTACAAGTGTGAGATATTGACGTGCGAGGGTTGGCGGCGTTGGCTGCCCGCGCGATTGCCAAGTCGCTTTAAGACGTATCTCGACGCCGCAGTTGCCGCGGTCGAGGCGTGCCAGAAGGAGAGCAAGCCATGAACGCACTAGAGTTTCTAAAAGCCTGTCTTAAGGAGAAGGGCTACGATGGGTTGGTGTCCGATACCGGCGAGTGCGGGTGCGGCCTAGACGACCTTGCGCCTTGCGGCGAATCTTTTGACAGATGCTTTCCTGGCTACGCCGGGCCGGACCCGTCTGGCGAATGCGACACTTTGATATACCACAGCAAAGAGGCGGCTGATGTCGCGCGGCGGGAAGGAGCGACGACGATGACTAGCGTCGAGGTCGGGGCAGAAGGAGGACGAGCGATGAGCGAACCGAAGAAGTGCCCGAAGTGCGGTAAGGACGTGGAGTTTGTTGAGTCTGGGCGCTGGCAAACAACTGGTTGGTGGGAACTTGGCGGCATATTCCACTCCGGCCGACGCTGTGCGGAAGTGCGACTCGCCCAGCGCACGGCGGAGCGGGACGCCGAGAAGGCTGGGCGCGAGAAGGCCGAGGCAGGGGCCATCGCGGCAGAAGAAAACGCGAGCCAGCAGCGGGGGGTCGCCGACCAGGCGTTCTTCCGCGCGGAGCAGGCCGAGGCCCATGCAAAGAATCAGCGCACCGAGATCCGCCAGTTGCATCGGCAAATCTCCTTGCTCAAGACTCAGTGCGGCGCGTTCTCGGTCGCCACGTCGATGCAGCCTATGAACGGCACGTGGTTCGCCTGCTGCCTATGGAAGAAGGAATGCGGGAGCATGATTGCGATGCTCGCAGCGCTGGAGGTTTCAGAATCGCGCACCGAGAAGGAGACGCCATGCCAGTACGACAAACTGAAGTCCGTTGCAACATCCGCTCACGCGCGCCTTTGGGAGATGCGACACATGCTCTCTAAGATGCCAGATGACTTACTGCCAGTAAAACTTCACCAGTGGCGGCAACGAGCCGAAAAGACAATGCATAAGTTGGAATTGTGGGGGGCACACATTTAAGAATTTGGGCCGCCTGACCCGGCCGCCGAAGCCGCGAAGGGGAAGCCATGACCGACAAGAGATTCGCCGACATTCGGGCCGAATACGAGGAGACGGGTTGCATTCAGGGGTCGGAGGTCCTTGCACTGCTAGACGAGGTCGAGCGGTTGCGGCAAGAAGCCGTCAAGCGCGAACGCGCATACATTGAGGCAGCCTTGCTTGCTCCGAAAGAGGAACAGCGAGACAAATGGGAAATCTGCGGAAGTACTTGGACGGCCTACGCCGAAGCGATTGTGAAGTCGCAGGCGCGTGAAATCAAGGCGCTACGGGCAGGCATCCAACGTTTGATAGACGAACTATCCCCTCATGCGCCAGGTGGGATTGCAAATGTAGATGAATGGTCTGGTATAGGCATGGCCGACATCGCCGGATTGCGCAGAACCCTGGTAGCCCTGCTGGGCGGGACCGCCGAAGCCGCGAAAGGGTAAAGGAGTGGTTGAAATTGTGTGGGACCTCGTGGGTGGTTGCCATATAATATGATGTGAAGAAACCACGTTAACGGACACAAGGGTTAGGAGAGACAAGATGACCCAAGTACCGACGTCTTTCGGTAAGGCGGACCCCACCGAGGCTCAGAAGTTCTACGAGCGACTCATGGCTGGGGACAGGTGGCAACCCAAGGATGGGATGAACCGGGTCAGGGTCATGCCCCCTTGGGCACTCAACATCAAACAGTGGTGGTACGAGTGGACTCTCCACTGGAACGTGGGTCCCAAGCGGGTGGTCGTACCGTGTCTCCTCAAGCACGGTGGCACAAGGTGTGCCGCGTGTGAGGAGGTGGACAGGTTCCAGCAACAGGGTGCGAAGTTGGGCGACTCGGACATCACCCCTGCACAGTGGGGTGCAGCCTTCAACCTCGTCGACCTCCTCCACCCGGACGTGGGTGCCCAGTCCTACAGGTCCGGGATCCAGATCATGCGAGAGTTGATGAAGTTCGACGTCCACCCCGACTACGGTGACATCACCGACCCCGCGAGAGGGTTCGACATCACCATCTCGCGAGGACCGAAGGGTGCCCAACCCCTATACACCCTGAACGCCGCTAGGAACCCCTCACCACTCGCGAACCAGGACTGGTTGGTGAACCTCCCCGACCTCAGTCGGGCCTTCGTCATATTCACCTACGAGGAGCAGCAAGCGATCCTCAAAGGGGAGGATGTCCTGTCCCGGTTCACCCAGGAGAAGGCGCGAGGGCAGGTTCAGGCACAACCCGCTGCTCAGGCACAACCCGCACCCACTTCAGTGGAACCGCAGACGCTTCCCATACTTATCAGTGGGCGTCAACCGCGTTGCTTCGGAAAGGAGTTCGCCGCGACCGACCCGATGTGCGCTGCGTGTGCGTTCGGTGTGCACTGCAAGGTGGCGTGCAACCCCACACCTCAAGCGCAACCCGTTACCACTCAACCGACACCCAGGTGCTTCAGGCGGATGTACGACCAGAAGTCACCCGAGTGTCTCAAGTGTGAGTTCAAGGTGCAGTGCGGGTGGCCCGCGTAAGGTGACCAGTGAGTCTTGCAGACGACATCGCACAGTGTGTCCAAGAGAAGGACAAGATCGCGACCCGGAGACTGTCCGAACTCCCACCTTGTGGGGTGAAGGAGTGGGTATCCACCGGGTCAACTCTCATCGACGGGGTGATCGGTAGACCTGGAGTTCCCGTGGGTAGGTTGACCGCGATCGTGGGGAAGCCAGGATTCGGGAAGACCACTCTGACTATCCACCTGATGGCGAACGCGCAGAGGATGGGTGCACTTGTGATAGCGTGCGACACCGAGGGTAAACTCGCGCCTAACAGAGTCGCGGAGATGGGTGTTGACCTGAACAACGTACTCCTCTACCAACAACTCTACCTCGAGCAGGTGTTCGCGTTGGTCCACAGGGTTGCTGACGTTGCGATCGGTACCGGTGCACCACAACCCATCCTTTTTGTGGTCGACTCTCACTCGGGAACACCCACAAAGAACGAGGTCGATGCTGAGTTCGACGCCGACCGTGGTGAGGTGGCGAGTTCAGCGAGGATTACATCATTTAACCTCCGTCGGTTGGTGGGTGACGGGATGATCGAGAAGTCGCGGATGGCACTCATCTTTGTGTGCCAACCGAAGGAGAACATCGGTGCTGGTCAAGGGTTCGGTCCCGTACCCGAGACCTATATCGCGGAGAGACCGATAAACTTCCACTCCTCCCTGATCCTCCAGGTTCTGGGGAGGTCCATCTTGGAGGAGAAGGACGGGATCGAGGTTAAGGTTCGGTGCACGAAGAGCCAAATTGGTCCCCCGTTCGGCGAGTGCAAGGTGAGGATCATGAACGAGGGTGGTATCGACGAGTGCACTTCCTTGTTGGAGGTCGCAATTGAGCATGGTTTGGTCAAGACTACCGGTGGTGGTTACTACGGATTGGATTCGCAGGTACTTCCTCCTGGGGTCGATGTAAGTGTGGTGGGAACGATCGCGGATGGGGTCTTGAGGTTCAGGAAGAAGAACTGGAAGTTGATCCTGGACACCTTTCCCACCTTACGGCGGGAGCTATTCGGTTACTGCTCCGGAAGGTTGAAGTAGGAGGTGGTGAGCGTGCCAAACATGCCAAACGTGGAGGAAGTCAGGTTGGTGGGTGACTCCTATTCCGCCGACCCACGTGACCTCGCTCGGTTGCGGGAACTGTCTCGGAAGTTGAAGAAGAGCAAGGCTGAACTCATCCGCGGGGCCATCACTGACCTCCTGCAGAAGCACGACCTTGCTGACCTGGAGGAGGGTTCGTAGCTATGAGAGTGGGGCAACTGCACACCTCGAAGGCGAAAGAGAGGATTCGTCTGTCAATGCTTGGTAGTAGGAATGCCGTGGGTCCACACTTGTCGGTGCGTGGCGATAAGAACCCTAGTAAGCGACTTGAAGTGAGGGAGAAGATCCGGTTGGCTAGGTTGGGCAACCGGTTCGGGTTGGGTCATACCGTCACGGAGTCGCAGAAAGAGGCCTCTAGGCAACGAATGCTTGGCGACCGAAATCCAATGAGGAACCCGATCGTTCTTGAGAAGGTTAGGGGTGACAAGCACCCGTGCAAGCGACCAGAGGTACGTGCGAAGAAGTCCTCAACTATGTCTCGGCTTATCCTCGAGGGAAAATTCCACCCGGAACGGCAAGGACGTGGTGGCTACTTCGACTCGGCGAAGAACGGAAAGAGGCTACACTACCGGTCGTCCTACGAGTTGCTGGCATACAAACTCTTGGAGCAGTTATCGGAGGTTGTCTCCTTCGTTCCGGAACCATTCTCGATTCCATACTTCCGAGAAGATGGTTCACCCCATAGGTACATCCCGGACATCCTCGTCACGTACCGTTCCGGGAAACAAGAGTTGGTTGAGGTGGTTGCAGAGTGGCAACTTGAGGTGAAGGAGTCGAGGTTCGAAGCCGGACGCCGTTGGTGCACAGAGCACGGGATGACGTTCGTCGTCTGGACGGAGAGGGAGTTACACCAATGAGAGTAGCGATTTTTTCAGACACTCATATCCACCCCTTCTCGATGTTCTCCCCCGTGCACTCGTCCGGGATGAACTCGAGGGTGATGGAGACCCTGAGTGCAATGGAGCGGATGTACTCTTGGTGTGTCGAGAACGGGATCACTGATGTTTTTTGCGCTGGCGATCTCTTCCACTCAGGTGAGAGGGTCCAAACCGAGGTCTTCAACACCGTCTCGAGGTTTTTCGAGCGGTGGAAGGACCGGGTGAAGACCGAGCTCGTCGGTGGGAACCACGATGTGGGAAACCTCGGTGAGTCCATCCTGTTCGGGTTACGGAATGACGTGGACGAGATCGTATTGGGTGAACCCCGGATGAAGACCTACCCCGATTGCCACGTTCTCTTCGTCCCCTACACAACCCACTACGCGGACCTCCCCCAAACCCTAGCCGAGTTCGTGTTGTACGACAACGCGGCACCCCACATCGTGGTGGGCCATCTCGCGTTGGAGGGTGCTGTGGTGGGTCAGCACGAGTATAGACCCCCCGAGGGGTGTAGTCCGAGACTCTTCCGTCACGCTACCCACTCCTTCTTCGGCCACTACCACAAGATGCAGGCGGTGGGTGAGGGAGTGATGTACGTCGGGTCGCTGGTCGCGAGAGACTTCTCCGAGGCGGAGGAACCGAAGGGGTTCCTCGCTGTTACCATCGGTCCCGGTCCGGATGGGGTTACGATCGAGCACATTCGGGTGAGGTCGACCGGGTTCGTGATCCTCGACCTCGATGCTACACCCCTTTGTGACGTCCTCCCTGAGAGGTTCAACCAACAGGTGGTCAGGGTAGACTACTCCGGTGAGGTGGACGAGGGAAAGGTCACACAAGTCTTGACCACGATGGGTGCCACTCTGGTGGTCTTCAACAAGAAGAGTACTCGGAAGGTGGAGGTGAGAGTTGCCACACCCGAGGGTTCTCCCCCACCCTCCTTGAACGACTACATAAGGGTTTACGTGGAGAAGAACGGGGAGGGTTTCGACCCCACGAAGTTGGTTGAGGTGGGAAACGATATAGTCAAGCGGGTACATGGCAAGGTGAGTCATGCGTCCACCTGAGTACGATGACGGTAGGTTTAGGTGCCGTTGGAGTCTCCCATGATTGGGTTCCAGAAAGTTCACCTCAGGAACTTTATGCCGTTCGCCGAGGAGGAACTCGACCTCACCCTCGGTGGTCCCACTCTCGTGACTGGGTTGAACCTCGACAAGGGGTTTGCTGACTCGAATGGGGCAGGGAAGTCATCTCTTTTAGAGTCAGTGGTCTGGTGTTTATTTAACGAGACCTTGAGAGGTCTTGCCTCTAGAGACGTCGTCCGGAGGGGAAGCACCAGTGGGTGTGAGGTAATGGTTCGGTTCACCAAAGACGGTACACCCTGTACGGTTACCCGCTACCAAGACGACCCTCGGATGGGTAATAGACTGGTTGTGGAGGTGGACGGAGAGGAAGTTAAGTTGAAGGACAAGTTGGAGACCCAGCGATACGTGGAGAACTTGTTGGGTGTGGACTTCAGGTTGTTCGCCCAGTGTGTGGTCATCGGGCAGGACTCACCCGTGTTCGCTGGTTCGACCGACGCGGAGAAGAAGAGGATCCTCGAACGTGTTACGGGGATAGGTGAGTTCGAGGAGTACGTGACCTGTGCGAAGGACAGGATTGGGGAACTACAACAGGAGAGGGCAAAACACGAGGCTACCCTAACCCGTCTCAACGTGGAGGAGGGAAGGGTCAAGGACGACACCAGGATCGCGAGTCAGAGCGAGGTGGAGTTCTCGAAGACCCTAGAGGGTGAACTCACCTCATTACGTACCCAGAGGGAGGAGGTCCTCGAGAAGACCAAGTGTGCGGACGATCTGTCAACCTCTCTCGGGTTCGTCTCGTCCCAACTTCGTGAGCTTTGCAACCCAAAGGTTGTCTTCGCGAAGGGAAAGGTGTTGGAGGACCTCAAGCGTGAGGTGGATGCAGCTACCCGTTTGGAGGTTGAGGTGAAGGGGAGGAAAGAGGCACTGTGGGACACTGTTTTGGACCAACAACGTGAACTTCACTCGATCCGTGAGGCGTGTCCCACCTGCAAGCGTCCCTTCGACTCCGAAAGCGTCCTCTCCGCGAGAAAGGTTTTGGAAGAGAAGCTCCGGGACACAACCCAGAAGCACCTGACCCTCATCGCGGAACTGGGTCGACTCACAAAGGACACACAGGAGAAGAACCAACGTCTGGACCTCTTGATGAGGGAGTCCAACGACCTAGAGTGCAGGGTTCGTGACCTGGAACGCAAGTGTGCTACACTCGAGGCGCAACTCGCGTGCGTGAGATCCTCCCAAGCCACACTCGCCCAACTCGACCAGAGAATCGAGGGGACTACCAAGAGGGTCAACCCCTGGACGTCCCAACTCGACCGCCTCGACAAACGACTCACTGAGTTGAGGCAAGAACAGGTGCGGGAGGGTGACCATCTGGACAGGATCTCGAAGGACACCCAGTACGTGAACTTCTGGGTTACGGGATTCGGGAAGAAGGGAATTCAGAGTTACCTGTTGGACGATGTTGCGGGGTTCCTAAACTCACGTGCTGCGGAGTACTCCCAGTTCCTTACTGACGGTGGGATCGAGGTCGTGTTCAGCACCCAAAAGAAGCTCACCGACGGGAGGGTTGTGGAGGACTTTAACGTCCAGGCGTACAACAAGCAAGGTGCGGAGGTGTACAAGGGGAACTCCGTTGGCGAGCGTCAGAGGGTCGACTTCTGCGTCTCTCTCGCGCTCCAGGACTTGATCAGGAGCAGGACCGGTGCGGGTGTCTCGTTGTTCATATGTGATGAAGCGACAGCAAACGTCGATGGTGAGGGTTCCGAACGGGTGGTGTCCCTCTTGACGGAACTCACTCGGAGGGGGAGGTCGGTGTGGTTCGTCACACACTCCGCGAAGATGCAGGACCTCTTCCCCTCGAAGGTTAGGGTTGTGAACGAAGGGGGTGTGGCACGGATTGAACGTGGGGGTGACAAGATAGGCGAACCGCACTCGTTGGCTGAACAAGCTGGCACAACGTTCTAACCCTGTTGGAGGGCTTTCCGATGCTCGGTGAGGTAACAAGGGTTGTCCAGGAGATTGATGTCTCTTGGTGGGTGTTCGGTCTCCTCTGTGTGTGGCTCTTCGGGAAGTTCATCTCCTGGTTGGACGTGTACGCAAGGAGAGAGGGATGGAGAAGGTAATCTACCAGCAGCGGGTTAGGGCACGACTGGAGAAGATCCAGAGTCTCGTGTCCTCCGCTCTCTCCGCTACCACCCTGCCCCCGGATATGTTGTCTAGGGTTAGGGAGTTGGCGAAACCTCCATTCAACCCCCACCGGGGTAAGACGAAGGGTTCCTCGTACGAGTCACACGTGGGGAAGATACTTGGTGAGTGGTGGCAGGGTAAACCCTTCAGGCGTACACCCTGTAGTGGTGGATGGGACAAGCACCAGCACGACGGCGAGGTGTATGCGTACGGCGACCTCTACATCCCACCCGACTCTGGGTTCCCTTTTTTGGTTGAGTGCAAGAATCAGCAGGAATGGTCTCTCAGCGATCTGGTCAACCCAAGGATTGCCAACCCCGTTATTGTCCAGTGGTGGCAGGGTGCTGTGAAAGAATCTGTCGCTGTGACCACGGCACGCCCGAAACGTGTGCTTCCCCTTCTTGTCTTTTCCCGTAACGGGTTGGGTTACGACCTGGTTATGGTGAACCCTCAAGTGGTGGGGGTTGGGTTGGTGGGGTGTTTTTACACACACGTTCTTGTCAACGACACACCCTCACCTATCGCCATTCTTCCCATCCAGTTGTTTGTCGCTTGTGTCTGGTCTCCCGGGAAAGAGGGGATTGGGGTTGCAACAGAAGGTGACAAGGTCGCCGGAAAGGAGAAGTAGCCATGAAACGGACAGCGCTTATACTGACAGTCGGGGTGGGTCTGGTGCTGGTCGGTGTGCTGACTGGAGAGAGTCGGGGCAACTTTATTCTCTGGGATGGACAGCAAATGACAGTCAACACAACCCATTCTGAAGGCTCTCTCTATGATACGAGCCGAGCATTTATTGTCCCGGGTGGGTACGTAACCGGTCTCTACGCCCGCGATTGTAGTACTGTGAATATCTGTGGAGGATCAGCAGGTACTCTCATTGCCTATAACGCTAGTACCCTGAACATTTTGAGTGGTTCGGTGTACTACCTCTATACCTGGGGCAGCGGCAGCGTCGTGAACATCTCGGGCGGCTCGGTGGACCACCTCGACGTCCTTGCCGATAATGGTACTGCGAACATCTATGGTGGATGGGTAGACGGTCTCTTTACCTCTGGCGTTGTAGATGTCTTTGGTGGTTCGGTGTACACCCTCTGTGCCTACCCCGGCAGTGTTGTTACTTTCCACGGAAGGAACTTCGATGTGCGCGGTGGTCTTTGGTGGGATGGGAATCGTGTCTTGGGTACAGGCCTCCTCACTGGTGAGTGGATGGACGGTACGCCGTGTGCAGTGAATATTCACGTGAACGAATCCAGGGACGAATACAAGGCAACCATCTTGGTTGTTCCTGAACCGGCAACGCTCGCGCTGCTGACCTTGGGCGGACTATTGGCGTTCCGTCGCCGCCGATGCAAATAAGGTGGCGAAGAAGGATTTCTGAGTGTGACGTGTATCGGTGCGGTACAGACAAGTGCGTCTAGGTTGTGGTGAACGGATTGCAACAGAAGGCAACAAGACCACTGGTGAAGTGCCCCGTTGAGGGGTGTGGTTACACATGCCACGGGACCCAAGCACTGGGTCGCCACACTTGCTACAAACATCCTACCCAGAGGGGACCACCAGAGAGTGTCACCCTCGCGATGGGTACCCTTAGGGACCTCCTCGCGTTGGTCGACAAACTGGGTTCACCCGAGAGGACCCAAGCCGTCTCGACCCTCGCGGACGCGATGACCGAGCAAGAGGTGAAACTCAGGTTGACACTCATCTCGGTTGCCCTCGATAAGGTTATGAGGATTGCACAACTCGGACCCGCGCTGGCGAACCTCGACGCAGCGTTGGTGGGAAAACTCGACCCCACCTCGGTTAGGGGTTTCACTAGTGAGCAGTTGGTGGACTTACAGAAGCACCTCGCCGAGACCCTGACTAGGGAGTCCGAGTTCCTCGAACGTATACTTAGTCTGAGGAGCACTGGTTCGTCTGAATTCTTCGTCCAACTGGTCAACATCCTGAAGGGTGCGATGTCGGGTGCGAAGGGACTCGTCGCAGTCGGCGAAAAGGTGCAGGAGAGGACTCTCTTGATTGGGAAGTTGACCGGGTTGGACAGGGAGGTTTTGAGGAGACTCTTGAAGCAGGGTGGTGAAGGGGTTTCGTTAGGTGAGTAGCAACTCCCAAAGTGAGTTGTCTCCGGTGGGCCATCTCGTTCTGTCTGAGGTGCTCAAGGAGTTGGACCAACAGGGTACGTCCCCCTTGCTGGGTGCACTCTGGGGGGAGGACTACGAGTTTGTCCCTGTCTCCCCTGAGGTGTTCTTCACCTGTGAATACTATATGGGTGGCCTTACAAGTGGACTCCACCCAAAGTGGCTCACCGAGTTGTGTTACGTGTTGGACCCCTCGAATGGAGTAACGGAGTGGGTTATAAAGGGAGCCGTGGGTACTGGGAAGACAACCGTGTCCACCCTCGCGCAACTTTACAAAATCTACGAACTTTGTTGTATCCGGGACCCCTCCGCGTACTACGGGCACCTGCCCGGTTCGGAGATTGTGTTCGCCTTCTTCAGTGTTACCCTTGACAAAGCGGACGTCGGATACGACGAGTTGAAGAGTTGGTTGGATGCAATCCCCTGGTTCCGTGACCACGCTCCGAGGAGGAGGCGCCCTGACGACCCTATCCATATCCCGAGTAAGAACATCACGATCCTCGTCGGGAGTCTTGCCGAGCATGTGTTGGGTGAGAATGTGTTTGGTTACTGTCTAGATGAAGCAAACTTTTTTCGGAAGGTTCCCGGGAAGGTTGTCCGTCCCTCCGATAGGACGAGAGCGCACCAGATTTACAAGCAGGCGAAGAGGCGGCAACAGTCCCGGTTCATGCGGTTCGGTAGGGTACCTGGTCTCACGTGCCTATTGGGTTCTGAGAGAACCGAGACCGAGTTCCTTGAGGAGCGTGAGGGCGTTGCGAAAGGTGGAAGTGCAGGACCAGACCCCTCGATCCGTGTAACCCGTTTTGCCCTCTGGGATGTCAAACCTGTGTCGGACTACCCGTCGAGGAAGAAGTTCCAGGTGTTGGTGGGACGGGAGGGTGTACCGAGTAGGGTGCTTGATGACGACGAGGTCCCTCCCAGTGGTTTTGAGGTGTTGGATGTTCCCGTGGAGCACCTTGGTGTGTTCTTGGAGGACACCGACGAGGCAATCCGCGACCTCGCAGGGAGGTCTGTTGCGGCTTACGGGCACTTCTTCACGCGGACGGAGTGTGTCCACTCGTGTGTGGACCACTCCAGAGTTCACCCCTTCACTTGTGAGGTTGTCTCGTTGTTGAGCTCGAAGGATCCCGACGCGAGTCTCATCCCGTTCCTCCGTCCCGAGTTGTTGTTCCACACAGAGAGGTCCCGGTCGGTCCCAATTAAGGATCCTCACGCGTTGAGGGTTGGTCATGTTGATATTGGTCTCACTGGTGACCCTCTTGGCCTGGCGGTGGGCCACGAAACAGATTTGGGTGGTGTGTACTTCGACCTAGTCCTCCGGATCGTCCCTCCCACCATCGGAGAAGTTGACCTGTCCTCCATCGTGGAGTTCTTCCAGTACCTTCGTGGGCGAGGGTTCAGGTTTGCCCGCGTTACCTATGACCAATTCCAATCCAAGCACTCTATCCAGTTGCTCGGGAAAGTGGGTTTCGAGGCGGATAAGTTGAGCATCACGTTGAAGGAGTACAAGGATCTCAGGAGCAAGGTCTACGCAGGTCCCACCGCGTGTAACTACTATTGGTATCCCCCTCTGGTGGAGGAGTTGGTGCAGTTGAGGAAACCGCTGGATGGGCTTTCCACACCCGAGCACCCCGAAAAGGGGACGGATGACATTGCCCAAGCCGTCGCGGGTGTTGTGGGGAACTTGACAATCCTGCGCACTCAACGTCGACCGCGTGACACATCGCGGCAACGCGGTGTGGTTGTCCCCGTTGTGGGTCGTGAGGTTAGGTTTGTAAAGGAAGGTTGGTGATGCATGGCACTTGATGTCCATCCCCTCCGTGCGCTGTTGACATTCTTCGGGTACTCCCAAGGTGTCCCACCTAGGGTCTCCTTCAGGGGGAAGATGTTAGACCCCACCAAGTGGGGTCCCCTCGGGGAGGACTCTCCCGTATTCAAGTGGTTCCAGGACGTCACCCGTATCGCCTCCGACAGGGTCGGGCGGTACCGAGAGTACGACATGATGGACGACGAGGATATCTTATCGAGTGTCCTCGATATGTACAGTGAGGATGCGGTTCAACCCGACACCGCGACGGGGAGGGTCCTGTGGGTTGTTTCCAGGAACCCCGACATAGAGAAACTGGCGAACGACCTATTGGACCAGGTCGGGATGGAGTCGAAGGCGTTCACGATTGCTCGTGGGATGGCCAAGTATGGTGACCACTTTGAAGCTGTTCAGCAGAAGGTGGGCGAGGGAGGCCAACCCGCGGGTGTGGGTGCGCTTAGAACGCAGAACCCGTACCAGATCTCGAAGGTGATGGACAAGTTCGGGAGAGTGGCAGGGTTCTATGTGGGTGACGTCGGTGGTCTCCAAGTCTCACCCGACCCTACCGCTCCGGGGTTGTCCGCACCTTGGGACTACATCCACTGGTTCCTCGGTGGGAGGTCAGTGGAGGACCCCAACCATGGGTCGTCCCTTCTGGCAGCGGCGAGGAGGACGTTTAAGTATCTCAGGTTGATGGAGGAGTGCCTCGTGCTGTACCGGGTTAGGCGCCACCCCGACAGACTCAAGTGGAAGGTCGATGTGGGTGACGCACCCCCGGATGAGGCGAACGAGATCGTCCAGTACTTCCGCCAGGCGTTGCGGAAGAACATGTTGGTTGACACCACGACTGGGGAGATCAGGTCTGAGATGAATCCCATGTCCCTTGACGAGGATGTGTTTATCCCCGCAGCGGACGGGTTGCTGACTGACGTGGACGTTCTCCACGGGTCGACCCAAACGGGGAACGTCCTCGACATCGAGTACATGAGGAAGAAGTTGAGTGGGTGTGTAAGAGTCCCACCAGACTACATGGGGTTTGCTGACACGAGTGGGACGCTGAGTGCGAACACACCCCTTGCGAACCAAGACATTCGGTACTCGAGAGGTGTGAAGCGGGTTCAGAACGGTCTCATGGTGGGTGTCTCGTGGTTGATCCAGATCGACC